>Ga0256405_10000391_pt1 | contig 146201 bp, 132 predicted proteins | sample RumenRJG_02DNA_FD_189096 | JGI IMG/M metagenome (GOLD analysis project Ga0256405, IMG submission 189096) | Bovine rumen microbial communities from Lethbridge, Alberta, Canada - RJG_02 | ecosystem: Host-associated > Mammals > Digestive system > Stomach > Rumen | place: Canada: Alberta... | reverse complement strand
TATATTGTTCTTATATTGTTTACATATTGTTCGCATATTGTTCTTATATCCACAATATAGGAACAATATAAGAACAATATGTAAACAATATAAGAACAATATAAGAACGGCCGTATCGGGGGCGAATTATGTCGGTGTTGTCCCCCAGGTGGGAACTGGGGCGGCGGGAGGAGGGGTATTGTCGCGGTGTTGAAAAAAATATTTGGCGGGATGGATTTTTTTGTCTATCTTTGTACAATTGCATACCGACGAGTGTCGGTGCATAAAGTATTGATAATAATAATAATAAAAATATAGAAAGAATGGAAATCACAGGCAAATTGATTCAGCTTCTGCCCGAAGTGTCGGGCGAATCGGCCCGCGGCCCGTGGGTGCGCGGCGGTTTTGTAATCGAAACCGACGGCGAATATCCCCGCAAAGTGGCCTTCACGGCCTTTGGCGAAGAGCGCGTGGCCATGGCCAAGAACATCCCGATGGGGAGCCCGGTGCAGGTGACCTTTACGCCCGAGAGCCGCGAGTTCAACGAGAAGTGGTACACCGACCTGCGCGCCTCGCGCATCCAGCCCTTCGTGCCGGGCCAGATGCCTGCCGCCCCAGCCACAGGCTATGCCTGGGCCGGAGCCCCCGCCGCCGCCGCCCCGCAGCAGCCTGTTGCCAGCCAGCCGGCAGCCCCTGCCGCCCAGCAGCCCGGATTCGCCGCCGCGCCCCCGCAGATGGCTTCCTCGCCCGACGACGACCTGCCGTTCTAACAGGCGGAACGTCGCAAGAAGACAGGTGAAAGGTGACAAAGAATAACGCAATGGACAAAAAGGAAGTCAGGACAATGATGCGCGAGCGCAAACGCGCCGTGCCGCCGGAAGAGAAGCTGCGCCGCAGCCGCGTCATACAACAGCGCCTGGAGGAGACGCCGCAGTTCAAGGCGGCGCATGTGGTGCTGCTCTACTGGTCGATGGCCGACGAGGTGCAGACGCACGAGATGGTGGAGCGGTGGTATCGCGAAAAGGTGGTGCTGCTGCCCTGCGTGGACGGCGACGACCTGCGCCTGCGGCAGTACACCGGGCCCGAGTGCATGGTGAGCGGCGAGCAGTTCGGCATCGGCGAGCCCACGGGCGAAGAATGGACCGACCTCGGAGCGGTGCAGCTGATTGCCGTGCCCGGCGTGGCCTTCGACCGCGAGGGCAACCGCATGGGCCGCGGCCGCGGATTCTACGACCGCCTGCTGAAGTCCACGCCCAACGCCGTCAAGATCGGCCTGGCCTACGACTTCCAGATGATGGACACCATACCCACCGAACCACACGATGTAAGGATGAACCTTGTAATAACCGATTGAAGAGCAATGCCGATGTTCTACACACCCAAGCCGCGCCAGTTCCGCTACCAGCCGCGCTTCTACGACCCCGAAAAGGAAAAGTGGGAGGCGCTGAAACAGAAGTATGCTGACGAGCGCATGCTGCGCGAGGCCAAGGAGACCGCCCTGGCGGACCTGCCGGAAGAGACTGACGCCCCTGTGCCGACGAATCAGACGGACGACGAGCTGGCCTACTTCCAGCAGCGCGTGCGCGAGTTGGACCGCGAGGAGAAGCGCGGCGGCAAGGGTTTGACATGGAAGGACCTCTTCCGCAAACGCGAGATGCCCACCTTCAACTACCAGCCCCGCTTCGCCACCGACACCGTCGCCACCCCCTCCGAAGACGGTGCCGAACGCATGCACAACTTCAAGCAACGCACCTCCAAAATCAAACGCCGCTACGACATCGGCGACAAGGACTACATGAAACCTATCCCGGCCACCCGCATCATGCTCTACACACTGCTGGTGTGCCTGTTATTGTATTGGATTTTATTCTGAACTAATGACAATCGAAGTACTGAAATCTAAGATTCACCGAGTGACGGTCACCGAGGCCGACCTCGACTATATTGGCAGCATCACGATAGACGAAGACCTGATGGATGCCGCCAACATTATTGAAAACGAGAAAGTAGACATTTACAACATCACCAACGGCGAGCGCTTCTCGACCTACGCCATCAAGGGCGAACGCGGCAGCGGCGTCATTTGCCTCAACGGCGCAGCCGCCCACAAGGCCCCTGTGGGCAGCTTGGTCATCATTGCCAGCTATGCCAGCATGGACTTCGAGGAGGCCAAGCGGTGGACTCCGACGGTGATTTTCCCCAAGAACAACCGCCTGTGAACCCAAGCGCAGATAAGAAAAGCAAATGGAAAGACATCCTGCGAATGGTTGTCTTTCTGGGCATTGGCTTTTTCTTTATCTACTGGTTCCTGCTGAAACTCGATGCAGAGCAGAAAGCCGCCATCTGGCTGTCGTTCCGCAAGGCCGACTACTGGTGGGTGCTTGCCTGCGTGGCATGCAGTCTGCTGAGCCATCTGGTGCGGGCATTGCGCTGGCGCCTGCTGTTCAAGCCCATCGGGTTCCACCCTGGCCTGAGCAACACCTTCGGGTCGGTGGTGGTAGCCTACCTGGGCAACTTGGCATTCCCGCGTGCGGGAGAGGTGATGCGTTGCGCCACCCTGCGCACGAGCGAAGAGATCCCGATGGAAAAATCGCTGGGCACTGTGGTCACCGAACGCATCATCGACCTGCTGGCCTTTGTGGTCATCGTGGTCATCGGCATGCTGGCCATGTTCGGACAGGCCAAGGATTGGCTCTACGACACCCTTTCGGAGAAATACAACAACCTGCCCAATATGGGCATGATTCTCGGCATTGCGGCAGGATTGGCCATCGTGGCTTTCGTGGCGTACAAGCTCTTCTGGAAGAAGCTGCTGCACATCGGAATATTCAAGAAAATCAACGATCTGGCAATCGGCATGGTGGATGGTGTGAAAAGCGTTTTCCACATGGGCACACAACGCACCATCCTCTTCCTGGCCTACAGTGCGGTGATTTATCTGCTATACATTCTGGGCGGGCTCATCATCTTCCAGGCTTTCCGCGACACCTCGTGGCTGGGCATGCAGGCCGCCTTTGTCGTCTACCTCTTCGGCTCGGTGGGCATGACCTTCTCGCAGGGCGGCATCGGGGTGTATCCGGTGCTTGTGCAGCTGGCTTTGGCCATCTATGGCATCAGCATGGAGGTGGGCACCGCCTGCGGATGGCTCCTCTGGGGGTCGCAGCAGGCCGCGGTGATTGTGGTAGGAGGAATCTATATAACCTATTTCAGCATCAAGAAAAGAAAGAAAACAAACTAAAATAAAAATAATTATGGAAAAGACACGCTGTTTGATCATCGGTTCGGGCCCTGCAGGCTACACCACAGGCATCTATACCGGTCGCGCAGACCTGAAGCCCATCCTCTACGAAGGCGAGCAACCCGGTGGCCAATTGACCATCACCACCGAGATTGAAAACTTTCCCGGCTATCCGGAGGGTATCAGCGGAACAGCCATGATGGAAGACCTGCGCAAGCAGGCCGAGCGTTTCGGCACCGACGTGCGTCGAGGCTACATTGTGGATATCGACCTCAGCCAGCGTCCCTTCCATGCCAAGGACGACCACGGCTTGGAGATAGAGGCCGAGACCGTGGTCATCGCCACCGGCGCCAGCGCCAAATGGATTGGCCTCGAGAGCGAGAAACAATTCTACGGACAGGGCGTGTCGGCCTGCGCCACGTGCGATGGCTATTTCTATAAGAACCAAGTGGTTGCCGTCGTCGGCGGTGGCGATACCGCCTGCGAGGAGGCCAACTACCTGACCACCCTCTGCTCGAAGGTCTACCTGGTGCACCGCCGCGACGAACTGCGTGCCTCCAAAGCCATGCAGCACCGCGTGCTCACCAACCCCAAAATCGAGATGTGCTGGAACTCGCGTCCCAGCCGCATACTCGGCAACGACATGGATGGCGTCACCGGCATCGAGCTGGAAGACACCAAGACCGGTGCCAAGAGTGAGAAGGAGGTGACAGGCGTCTTCGTGGCCATCGGCCATAAGCCCAACACCGATTTCCTCAAAGGGCAGGTCGAGCTGGACGAGCAGGGCTACATCAAGGTGCAGAACCCCTCCAGCGCCACCAATATTCCCGGTGTGTTCGCCGCCGGCGATGTTTGCGACCCCAACTACCGCCAGGCCATCGTGGCCGCCGGCAAGGGCTGCGTGGCAGCCATGGATGTGGAACGTTTCCTGCAAAACAATTGAAAATAAAGTCATGGGAGTCTCGACAGCCGCAATACCAGGTGCACGGCGCCTTTTGGCGCTGGTGACTTGCATGCTTTTCCTGTTCACTGCCGAGGCTCAAATCAGACAGATTCCAGGCACCACCATCAGACGCCCCCCTACTGGTTCAATGTCACCCATGGGGCGCGTTGGCAGCTCCAACAATACAAACTTTACAGCCGGAAGCGACAGCAACTACACCGACACCTCGTCCACAAAGGGCCTTGTCTACGTCACTGAAACACCCGATTCCGTATTGCGGAGCAAGGTATTTTTCTTCCACTATGCTCCACATAGTGTGAAGATTGACGAAATATGGAATCCTACCCTCGACCCAACAGGTGTACAGTTCAACGACCCGTTGGACGCTTTCAACGGCAACTTCTACTTGGGTCAAGGCACTATTGGACATCCCCACATAGCCTTATATCCTACCATAGCAGAAGGCCTGAACCACTCCCTCATGGACGAAGGGCAAGACGGCTACCTGAAAACAACCGAAAGCATACGTCTTTACCAGACACTTACGCCATACACAATACTCTCCTACAACAACACACTGAACAAAGACTATCTTGTGCGCGTAGCCCATACGCAAAATATCATGCCCGGTTGGAACGTTTCTTTCGACTACCAGTTGATATGCCCCGAGGGGAACCTCTCCGGTTCTGGTGCAAAAAACCACTATCTGGATGCCACAACCAATTATTTCTCAAGAGACTCGCGGTTGCAGGTGCAGGCGGGATTCATCTGGCAATCACTGACAATGGACGAGAACGGAGGGTTGAGCGACGACAGTTACTTCACCGACAACCATACAAGCAACCTCGGCGGACTACCCGTGAAGCTATCCAATTCCGCATCCAAAAGTTTGCATCACAACGCCTTTGTACATGCCACATATAATTTTGTTCAGCAGGTTGAGAGGCACCGGCATCGTGACTCGCTGGCTGTGCGCTATGACACTGTGAGTGTAGACAGCATCCAGATGGTGGTTGACACCATAGAGATTATAGACACCATTGCTGTGGGTAAACCTCACGTAATCAATGCCGGTATTATCGGCGTTGAAGGTGAGTATGCACGCTGGAAGAGAGCCGCCTACATGTCGAGTTTCTCCGACTCGTTGCTGTGGAACGATGTCAACGCGACCCTCTTTTGGACCAACGATGCCTATCCCGACTATCGATGGCACAATCCGCTGAAAATAACCCTTGGCGTCAAAGCGCAACGCCTCGGTGCCATCGTCACAATCGACACCTCGACAGGACCTGACACGCTGGTGACTTCTGCCGTAGTGAATCCTTTTGTCAAGGCTGAAATTGCGCTTGGTAAAATCACCTTGAAAGCCAACGGCGAGATGAACAATACGCCGCTTGGGCTGCATGCCAACCTCAGTGAGCCTGACTATCACGCCGATGCATCCATCAGTGTCGACTTCGACAGCGCCGGAAACTCAGGATTCGAACTCATCGCTGCCACACAACGTCAACTGCCAGAGATCCGCATGTTGCACGCTTCGAATTACACATTAAATCCCATCAATTCACAGCGTTACAGCCTACACCTATACCACAATAGTGACAAAGGATTCTTCCGTCTTGTCGACCTCAGTGCCAACATGTCACACATGAGTCACAATTATTGGTACGACACGACGCTGAATATTCAGTCCGGCAACAAAGACTTCTGGATGTATCAAGTTGCACTCTCTTTGAACCTGCAATGGGGATGGTTCCACATCGACATGCAGCAGCTGATACAGCACAGCACCGACAAAGAACAGCTGGATGCACCTCTATGGGCCAGCAAAAACTCCATCTACGCGGATTTCAATCTTTTCCGCCGTGCACTGCGCATGCAGGTGGGTGTAGACATACGCTATTACACACGCTTCGCTCCCTATGGCTACGACCCGGCCACAGGCATATTCTTCCAACAAGATGTCGAAACAGGCGACTACTTCTGGGGAGATGCCTTCATAAACCTGCAGGTAAAACGTGCAAGCATCTATATTAAAGCCGGACATGTCAATGCCTTGTGGGAGAATCACCCACAATATTTCCTCCTGCCTCACTACCCGGGCACACGCTTCGGCCTGTTCTGGGGCATGACGTGGAATTTCTTCGATTAAGAAAACAAAAAGAATATGAAACGACTGATATTTGCCACCAACAACAAACACAAGGTGCAGGAAGTACGCGCTGCACTCCAAGGCCATGTGGAGGTTGTCAGCCTGGCCGAGGCGGGCCTTGCAGGCGAAATACCCGAAACGGCCGACACCCTGCAGGGCAATGCCTTGCAGAAAGCCCAGTGGGTATGGGAACGCACTCATACAGATTGTTTTGCCGACGATACCGGCCTTGAAGTCGAGGCACTTGGCGGTGCACCGGGAGTCTACTCCGCCCGCTATGCAGGAGAGCACTGCTCCTTCGACGACAATATCAACAAACTGCTTGCCGCCCTGAATGGCAAGACCAACCGTAAAGCTGATTTCCGTACAGTCATCTGCTTGATTGAGAACAATAAACCACGCTATTTTGAAGGCCGTGTCGACGGACACATCCTCACCGAACGCCACGGTGCCGAAGGCTTTGGCTACGACCCCGTCTTCATGCCCGACCGTTTCGCCGTGAGCTTTGCCGAAATGCCTCTCGAAGTGAAAAACAGTATCAGCCACCGCGGACTGGCAGTGGCAAAACTGAAAGAATATCTGGAGGCAAAATGAAACAAGTCTATCCCACCACCATCCAAAGCGGCATGTCGCAAAGCGAGAGTTATATTCTCATGCTCTGCGAGCCAAACAGCAGCACACAAATTCCCATATTCATCGGTGCACATGAAGCGCAAGGTATCCTGTTGGCCAAAGAGGCTGTGAAAACACGTCGACCAATGACGCATGAACTAATGGTTCACATAATGAACGATTATGGATTGTATATCAGGGAGGTGACAATTGACAAAGTGTCCGAAGGAATCTTCTATTCAACACTCCACATGACTGACGGATTCAACGAGAAGACATTCGACAGCCGCACTTCCGACGCCATCACACTTGCCCTGCTCTGCGATTGCCCCATCATGGTGGCCGAAGAGGTACTCGAGGAAACCAGCGTCAAGATGGACACCCCACCCTTCAAAGTCACTCCCTCGGACCCGCAGGAAGAGATTGCCCGCCTCGAGCAGGAACTCCTGGCCTGCGAAGAGCGCGAAGAGTACGAACGAGCTGCCGAAATACAACACCAAATCGAACAACTGAAACAAAACCAATAAAATACCCATACAACAACCTCCCGTATGCAACGCTTCCGCCCATACGTACTTCCCGTGGCAATTGTTCTCGGTCTCCTGTTGCACCGCTGGTGTGCAATGTTTTCTTTTCTTGTTCCCTTCATCATCTTCACCATCCTTCTGCTCACCTTCACAGCCGTCGACCTGCGCCGCTTACGCATGTCCATCATCGACCTTTGGCTCATTCTCTTCCAGATTGTTGTAAGCATCTCTTGCTATGTATTAATCACGCTTTTAGGCGGCAGTCACATCGTTGCCGAAGGCGTACTTATCGGAGTGCTGTGCCCAGTGGCCTCGTCGGTTGCCGTGGTGGCCTGCATGCTGGGGGCCAATCGCGAGATGGTGACCACCTATACCATTGTGGGCAACCTCATGGTAGCCATTGTCGCACCGGTGGTATTCTCACTTGTCGGCGACCACCCCGAGTTGGGAATATGGAACAGTTTCTTGCTGATGATAAGCAAGATAGGTGCCACTCTGGCCCTACCCTTCTTCATAGCAGTAGTGCTGCAGTTCCTCCTGCCCAACGTCAACAACTTCATTGCCCGCTATAAAGGCCTGGGATTTTATCTATGGTCCGTGGCATTGCTTTTCACCCTTGGACAAACCATTGATTTCATCTTCCTGCATGGCGAAAGCAACTGGATTTCAATAGCCTGGCTCGGAGGATTGTCGCTTCTCTTCTGCATCATCCAGTTCAGCTTCGGACGATGGCTCGGACGACGCTATGGCGATGTCATCGGTGGTGGCCAACTTCTCGGACAAAAGAATTCGGCCATGGGCATCTGGATGGCCAACACATTCCTATCGCCCCTCTCCGCTGTCTTCCTGGCTTTTTACAGCGTTTACCAGAACCTCTTCAATGCGTGGCAAATAGCCAAAATGAAAAAGAAATGATCAAAGCAGCTTTTTTCGACATCGACGGCACTCTTCTGAGCTTTGAGACCCACCGTGTCTCGCCCGGCACCATACGCGCTTTCGACCGCCTGCATCGCGCCGGCGTCCGCACCTTTCTCTCTACCGGTCGCCCCGATGTACTCATTCCTCAGATGCCTGTCACTTTCGAGGCGAAAATCACAATGAATGGTGGACTGGTCTTTACCAACCCCACCGAGACAACCCCTTCGAAGATTCTCCTGAACAACCCCATCCTCGATAGAGAACTTCAAGTATGGCTTGATATGGCAAAAGACAAAAAACTGTGCACCATGGTGTTCACGGAAAAGTCCATGCTCCTTGCCAACCCCAACGAGGTAGGTCTCAAGCTGCGCAACCAACTGGAATTCGAAATGCCCCCTGTGGTGGACATCGAGCAAATGCGCGGCGAAACGGTCTACCAAATCATTGCCATCATGCCGGGCGAAATGGACGCCCCCGTGGCCGAACTCCTCCCCCACTGCCGCCTGCCTCGCTGGCATCCCTATTTCACTGACATTGTGGCCCATGACAACAGCAAAGCCCATGGTATGGAGGCCATCTGCCAACACTATGGAATACGACAGGAGGAGACCCTCGCTTTCGGCGACGGCGCCAACGATATCGAAATGCTCGAATGGGCCGGTATCGGTGTGGCCATGGGCAACGCCGCCGACAACGTCAAAGAACATGCCGACCACATCACCACCGATGTGGACCACGAGGGCATCGAAAACGCTGTAAAAATGTTGCTATGAAGACTTTAGAGGAACAACTCGACGAGACCCTGCGCTTGCTGGAGAGCTACCAGGAACTATCCACTGACCAAGAGGAGGATGACAGCTTCGTGGCCCGCGGCAATGGTTTTTGCGACCGCAAGTACAGCGACGACTTCCTACAGCTGCAGATAGCCCAACTCACGGCACGGGCCGCAGCCATCAGAAAAGAAATAGAAAAACCTTAAGCCATGATATACGAAATAGCACTCATACTGGTCATTATCGGCGCTCTGGTTGTCGTCATATCCGAAAACAGGAAACCTTATATCTCCATTTTCTGGATTCTCTTCATCACCCTTCTACCGGGTGTAGGGCTGGTGTTCTACCTGATTCTGGGCAAGGACTACCGTAGTCGCCGCGTCATCAGGCCCGATGAGATGGAGCGCTTCGATGTGCTACGCAACAAAGCCGTGGGAGACAGCACCGTAGACCACCTCCCTGATGAAAAATACAACAAACTGGCCAGCATGATGCTTGGTGCCAACGACACACCAGTGCTCAGCGGCAATAAGGTGCGTTTCTTCACCGACTTCACCCCCATGTTCCAATCGATGCTCGACGATATCTCGCGCGCCAAAAAATTCGTACACATTCAATTCTATATTGTTGAAAATGACGAGGTAGGGCACCAGTTCAGCAGCCTGCTCATCCGCAAAGCCCAGGAGGGTGTCGATGTGCGGTTGATGTTCGACAGTTGGGCCAACCTCTTCGTACGCAGCGAATACTACGACCACATGCGCCGCGGAGGCGTCAAAGTGCAGTCGTTCCAGAAAATCATCCCCTCCATGTTCAACCGCGACGTGAATTGCCGCACACACAGAAAGATAGTGGTCATCGACGGTCACACAGGCTACACCGGCGGCATGAATATTGCCCGCCGCTACCGCGACGGCATCAACCACGGCGTTTGGCGCGACACCCATATACGCCTCCAAGGCCCCGCTGTGGCTCAACTCGAGCTTTCCATCCTGGCCGACTGGCGTTTCTGCACGAAGGAGATGTTGGACGAGCCGCGTTTCTTCCCCCCCGTAGCAAAACCGGAAAGCAACACGCATACATCACTTGTACAAATTGTTACATCCGGTCCTATGGACGAATGGAACACCGTGATGCAAGGCATGGTGCAGGCCATCGCCCAGAGCCGACGCTACCTCTATCTGCAGAGCCCCTACTTCATACCCACGCACCCAATCCTGATGGGGCTGCGCAACGCTGCCCTCGCCGGTGTAGATGTGCGCTTGATGCTGCCCGCCAAGGCCGACCGAGGCGCAATAACACTCTATGCATCAAAGTCCTACTTCCGCGACCTGCTGCCTGCTGGTGTGAAAATATACCTCTACAACAAGGGCTACCTGCATGCGAAAACGATGGTTTGCGACGACGACTTTGTCACCATCGGCTCCACCAACATCGACCCCCGCAGCCTGGAGCAGAATTTCGAGGTGAATGCTTTTCTCTACGACAGCGAACTGGCATGCCGCCAACGCGACATTTTCCTCGACGACCAACAGAGCTGCACACTCGTCAACCCCGACCTTTGGCGCAACCGACCGCGCATGGAGAAATTCCTCGAATCCACCGCCCGAATCTTCACGCCAATCCTGTAACCTATTTTTGACAAAAATACCGCTTACCGGATTCTCGTCCAACCGGAATCCGAGTGGAATCATGTACCCATAATCGACTTACCAAAACCCTATTTTCACCCTATCATCTCCCACCATGGTAGGAGTTGGTTAGGAGTTGGTAGGGAGTTGGTAAGGATTTCGTAAGGCGTTCATTCTGATTATCTGTTAGTTACGTATGTTATAAACACATACAAAACAGAGAACCAGCCACTTAATGTATTTTTAACATTATTTTGTGGCTGGTTTCCGGACAATGGTCACTGAGATGTAAACGCAAAAATCAGGCAACCATATTTAACACTTTTTCCTTTATTCAAGGGTCAGGATGAGGCCGAATTTGATGGGGTAGAGTTCCTGCACCGAGGAGCGGAAGGTGCTCATGGTGGGCAGCTGGAAGTAGAGGCCGATGTTCTCGTAGCTGAGGGTGGCGCGGAGGTCCAGCTTGTAGGGGTTGATGTATTTGTTGATGCTTTGGTCGCGTTCGGTGCGGTCCTCGAGGTCGGTGTCGTACTCGCGGCGCAGGCCGGTGTGGCTGCCGCCCCAATGGATGCCGGGGAGGGCGCTGAGGGTGAGGCTCCAGTCGTGCCAGAGGTCGAAGCGGAAGGTCAGCGGGACGACGACATAGCGCGTGTTGAGCCACGAGGAGCAGCTTTGGTCGCCGCCGTCGGCGAAAGCGTAGGGGTCGGTGGAGGTGTTGAGGGTCACCTCGTTGGCCTCGAACTTGTACTTGTCCCACTCCAGGCCGAGGCCGACGTAGAAGCCGAAATGGCGTGTGCCGACGAGGGGGTAGTCGACGGAGAGCTGGATGTTGTTGAAGCTGGTGCGGACAGCGGCATCGCCGTCGACACCCTCGAAGCCGTTGAACATCGAGGTGCCCCAGTTGTGGAAACCCCAGGCGAAGTGGAGGGCCACGTCGCGATGGCGCCAGACGGAGCGGCTCTTCTGCTGGCCGTCGTAGGAGGAAGGACGGTGGGAATTGCGGGCGTAGACCTCATTCTTCAGGCTGTCGTACCGCTGCAGGACACGCGTTTTGCTGTCGTTGACATAGCGGGCGTAGGCGGTGTCGCCGCCGACGTTCTCAACGGTGTCGCTGAAGCAGTAGTTCCAGTTGACGATGCAGTTTGAGCACTGGCGCACCGTTTGCGACCGCGAGCTCATGCCGGGTTCGTTCCGTTCTTGGAAACAGTCGATGGTGATGTGGGCGTAGTCCTCGGGCAACACCTCGAAGCCGAACTGCATCATGCGCACCTCAGAGTGGATCTGCGAGTAGTCCTCGGCCTGGAGCGAGATGTTGACCGCCCAGACGGAGTCGGCCAGCGAGCCGCTGAAAAGTGCACTGGCATAGTCCTTTGTGTGCACCGTCAGCTTCGGGCGCTTGCCGAAACTGCCCACGAAGGTCAGGTTGGAATAGTCCTCGGCCACGAAGGCAATGGAGCGTCCTTCGGGCAGCAGGAGGGTGAGGTCGGTGCTGGAGCCGGGGATGGTGAGGCGGCCTTTCTTTACGGTGGCCACCTGGTATTGCTTGTAGGTCTGCAGCATCATGGGGCCGCTGGTGGGCTTCACCATGAGGCGCGAGTATTCGCTGAGGCGTATCTCGCTCACCTCGTCGGGCACCTGCTGCGTGTAGGTCTGCTGGGCTTGGGAAATTTGAAAATTGAAAAACGAAATTATGGCTAATAACAAGGTCTTTTTCATAAGGCGTTGGTTTTAAAGAATGATACCAAATTTGACGGGGAACAGTTCGTCGCAGCTGCCCTTGAAGGCCGGGAGCATCGAGGCCTGGAAGTAGAGGCCCAGGGAGCGGTACTGCAGGGATATGCGGGCGTCGAGCTTGTAGGGGCGTATGTAGGGGTTGATGCTGTAGTCCTTGATGTTCACTTCGTCGTCGCCGCTGGTGATGTCGCGGCGCAGGCCGGTGTGGCTGCCGCTCCAGTGCAGGCCGGGGATGGCGGCGAGGCCCAGTTTCCAGTGGCGACCGAGGTTGAATTTCACCTCGATGGGCAGGATGACGTAGCGCGTCAGCAGGCGGCTTTCGCTGTTGGCCACGGTGCCGTTGGTCAGGTGGTAGGGTTCGGCAGTGAGGTCGAAGTGGATATCGCCGCGGTGGAACTTGTACTTGTCCCACTCCAGGCCCAGGCCGGCGTAGAGGGCCACATGCTTGGAATAGACTACGGGATAGTTGAGTGTCAGCAGGATATGGTTGAACGAGGTGCGCACGGCGGCGTCGCCGTCCATGCCGGCAAGGCCGTTCAGACGGTCGGTGCCCCAGTTGTGGAAGCCCCAGGCAAAGTCGAGGTTGGTGCCCCAGGAGTAGCGCTTGCTGCTGCGGAGCTTGATTTTGCGCACAATGTCGGAGAGGGCGTCGGCGTCGAGGTCGGCAAGGTCGTCAAAGTCGAAGGCGTCGTCGTTAGTGTTCCAGAAGTCTTCCTCCTCTTCGGGGTCGAGGATGAGTCTTTCTCCGTTTTGAATCCTGTGGCCGATATGGATGGAGGCGTAGAGGGTGTTACTGAAATTCAACCTGGTGCCGTCGGAGTCTCCTATCGGCTCGATAACGAAGGCTTTGAGGCGAGAGTAGTCTTTAACGGTGAAATCGAGGTTGCGCATCTTCAGTCGGCTATGGGCGTTGAGGCGCGAGACATCGGCGAGGGACACCACCATGCAGTCGGCATAGAGGGTGTCGAAACTGTTTTTGGCGATGATAGTGGCGGCATCGTCGCCCACCAGTTCCAGAGTGCCGGGGAAGTGGAAGGAGCCCTGGAGGGTCACCTCGCTGGTGCCCGTGGCTTCAATGCGGGTAACGGTGCCGGGATTGAGGTGGATGTGCACGGTGCGGTCGAGGCGCGAGAAGGTCATCACGCTGCCGCTGACATTGACCTCGGCGCCGTTCGGCATCTTGCCCGTTTCGTAGCTGCTGCGGCTGTCGGGGACAATGAGGGCCTTGCAGTCGTTGAAGACCAGGGTCTTGACGGCCTCGGGCAGGGCCGTGCGGCCGGTGTCCGTTTCGGCTGTCTGCGCCATGGCGGCGAAGGGCAGCAGGAGGACCATTGCGAGGATAAATCGGTTGTGTTTCATAATGTAATGGTTTTATTTACGATTGTTTTTCTTGTTGTCGATACGTTGGCGGAGGGGGGCAACCACGGCCTCCTCGAGTTGGCGGCTGTCGGGCAGGGTGCGGCTGACGAGGCGCCCGAGGGGGTGCTCGTTGAGGGCCTCGTGATAGGCGTCGTTGGCTGCCAGCAGCATGTCGCCCCAGTCGGCGGAGCGGTCGTAGACGATGAGGTTCCAGGACTCGATGGGTGCCGCCTCGGCGGGGTCGTCCTCGAAGGCGATGAGCATGTCGGTCTCGATGGGGGCCGGGGCAACGGGCGTTGAGGTGTCTGTTTCGATAGAGGGGATAGAGGCGATAGAAGGGATAGAGGAGATAGAGGGCACGGGCTTGGGGGCGGGCTGGACGACAGGCTGTTGTTGCTGCTGTTGTTGCTGCTGCGGAGTTTCCGCAACGGGGCGGTTTTCGGCTACGAAGAGGGGCGCCTCCATCGTGTCCATGATACCCATGCGCATGGCTGGCAGCATCAGCAGGAGCACCACGGCGGCGGCAGCGCCGAAGCGCAGCACGGCGGGCCAGAGGGGGGCGGAGTGGCGTTGTGGCACAGCGGCGTAGCGGACACTTTCGTCTTTCTCCAGCCTCGGAGCCTCGTTGTAGAGCGCCAGAAGCTCGGCGGCATCGGGGTGGGTAGAGAGCCAGGCCTCGACGTCGGCGCGCTCCCCGGCGTTCAGCTCGTCTTCGGCATAGCGCAGGAGCCACAGTTCGTAGTTGTTGTTATCTATCGTTGTCATATCCCATAAGTTTCAGTTGTTTACGCATCGCCACGCGGGCGCGGAAAAGGTAGACCTGCACCTGGCTGTCGCTGAGCGAGAGGGTCTCCCCTATCTCGCGGTAGCTGTAGCCCTCGACGTCGCGCAGCTGGAGGATGGCCCTCTGCACCTCGGGCAGCGCCTGCAGGCTGCGCTCGATGGCCTCGCGGAGGTCGAAGCGGAGGTCGGGGTCCTGGTAGCCCGGCGCGAGCGCCTGCGTAGCCTCGGCATGCTGCTGCACCACCTTGGAGTGCCTGAGGGTCTGCATCAGCGAGCGGTAGGCGGCGCTGAGGAGATAGCCCTTGCCCTTGTCGCGCGGCACCTCGTCGCGGTGGTTCCAGAGGGCTGCCAAGGCTTCCTGCACGGCGTCCTCGCAGTCGCTCCGGCTTCCGCCGCAACGCAAGGCGAAGCGCATCGCATCGTCGGCCCACAAGGCCACACCGTTGTTATATTCCTTGGCTGTCAAAAGGTCTTTTCTTGTCCGTTTACATACAATAATTGCGTAAAGGGGGTGTAATATTACAATTGATAACGCATTATTTAACAAAAAAGTATTTCCAACTTATCCGACACGCATATTAACTGAGTCATAAGATAATGGTTTGCAAACAATTAATAAGACACAGTGCTATGATTATGAAGTTTTTTTTGTCATATATAATATTTTTTTTTTGCAGTCGCAAACCGAAAGGAATGGTTTGTCGAGAAAGAAGCATTTTATGCTCCTTATTCCTCAGATGTAAAACTGGACACTTTACATAAAGAAAACAAGGAATAAAGGAATAGTAAATGCTCCACATTAATGTGTATAGCATAGACAGTATACTATACCATCCGTGGAGCGACTCATTCAAACCTTTATTTTGTTTTCAAGGGAGTCCAGCCCTACATCTGAAAATAGGGTCAGAAATGGATGGCTCCACTTTCTTCGTTGTTGAAAAATGGGAAAAGCACAACAAACAAAAAATAAAAAAATGGACAAATCAAACAAAAAAAAGTATCAGTATCCTCAATTAACCATTGTCGATATAAAAGTAGAACATGGATATGCAATTAGTGGGTTGGGGATTGGATTGTTCAACTCTGAAAGTGGAACACAAAACATTGAATCCCGCGATGTATCTGGCGGATACCTAAATAATGGAAATGCAGACACTTGGTTTTAAATCTGTTGGTTATGAAAAATAAAAACATATTTCTTGTAATTGCTTTTTTATGTATTATCAACTATAGCTGTGAAAAAGAGAACACCGCTACAATAGGCAATTTACCTGATGGCGCCATTTTACTGACAACCGAAGGACTTGAATATAACACCAAAACATCCGTAAGCGGATCAAGTGTTCAATGGGTTAGTGAAAACGACTCGGTTATATTAAACAACATAGAATACGCTGTACATGTAAATAACAGTGGGCAAGCTTATATCGAAGATTGTGAAATAAGTGGAATGGTCTATGGATATTACCCAAGTCAATTGAGCAATAGTTGGAGCGAACCGAACCTAAATGCGATAATCCCTTCTGAATACAAATCCAGTTTTTCCGGAGGCCGTCAGTTCATTAGCCTACCATTAGTAGCATATACAAATTCTATCGGTTCTTCTATTCAATTCAGGCACATTACGTCTGCAATACTCGTTAGGGTAAGAAACAACACCGGAGAACCCATATACCTTGACTCTGTCATTGTTCAAAGTAAAACACAACAACTCTGTGGCAACAAAGTAATAAATCTTGTTTCTGACGGTTCTCCTGTGGTTAGCGCCACAGAAGCCACTAACAGCAATCAGAAAAAAGTAAAAGTCTCCTTTTCAAATGAGTCTGTACTAATCATCAATGGTGGAACGGATATAAAAGAAGTTCAAGTTCCAATACTCCCAATAATCTCATCCGCCAATGATTTAACAATCAGGGTCTATACACATAGCAAAAAAGAGCGTGTCGGAATTCCAACCGTAAACTACGATTATGACTTTGAACTCTCTACTGACGCTCCAACCTTGGAACGCAATGTCATGGCGACAATACAAGTAGATATCAATACCCATGCTAACAATAGTAGGATAACCGAAGTGGACCATAGTTTATTCAGTGTGGCTGACAATGGCGACGGGACAACCAGACAGATCCGGTTTTCGAAAGGCAACCTAAAATGCAGCAGACCAAATACCGAAATACCGTGGGACAGAAGTAACATCACATGGAGTTTTTTTGAAAATCAATACGGAATTGAAGAAACTACAAATTGCATTGACAACTATGAAGACAGAACATCTGTGAGTCTTTTCTCTTGGGGAACTAGTGGATTTAACCATGGTGCAATTGTGTATCAACCATTTATCACTTCCGCAAACGACTATAATCATTATGCCTATGGAAATCCTGCCTTCAATCTATTCGACCAAACAGGAAATGCAGACTGGGGGGTTAATGCTATCAGTAATGGCGGTAATGAAACAAATCAATGGAGAACACCAACAATAGACGAATGGGAATACCTATTACGACGACATAGATGGGGATATGCAACAGTATGTGGAATTGCCGGGGTAATATTACTTCCAGACTTTTTCTCAGATCCAAATACAAACAATGGAGAACAGGCTTTCGGGAATGGTTCCAATTATTCAGAAGACAATTGGAGACAAATGCAAGCTGCGGGAGCAATTTTCCTTCCTGATGCCGGGTATAGGGCTGGAATAAATATAAATCCTAACGGTGGCTGTCATTATTGGTCATCATCTGCTCATAATGAAGCATATGCATATTATATCTTATTCTGGAGAGGTGGAGGATTTGCCAATATTACAAGCTATGATAGACTCATGGGGCACTCCGTACGATTGATAAAAGACCTTTAAAGACAACAACTGCGTGGACATGCCCGCGGTATCTGCACACCCGACGGGAGGTGCTATTGAAAGAAGAGGTGTTCAATCAATATCTTCAGGCCCAAGCCGATGAGGACGATGCCGGCGACGATGTTGGCCGTGCGCTCGGGGATGGGGATGTTGCGCTTGCCGAGGAAAATGCCCAGCAGGGCTACCAGGAAGGTGACGATGCCGATGACCGTGACCACACCCAAGACTGCATTCATGGGCATGTCCAGCCCCAGGCCTATGCCCACCGCCAGACCGTCGATGCTGGTGGCGACGCCAAGCATGCTGTAGTTGAGCAGCAGGTAGCGCGAGGAGGAGACTTCTTTCTTCTCCTCTTCCTTTTTTACGCCGTCGAGAATCATCTTGCCGCCGATGAAGGCCAGCAGTCCGAAGGCCACCCAGTGGTCGACGGCCTCGATGAAGGAGCGCGCCACGTCGCCGATGAGAGCGCCGAGAAGCGGGAAGGCGAACTGGAAGAAAGCGAGAATGGCCGCTAACAGCAGGCCGCGGTGCCACAACATCTTGTCGTGGAAAGCCGTTGTGGTGGAGACCACCAGGGTGTCCACACAGAGGGCCAAAGCCAACAAAAAAGCTTCTACAAAACTCATAACTCTTAACTCATAACTCTTAACTTCTCATGCGCCACCATGCCCATGGTGTGACGCACATTCATCTCGGCCACATGGATGCTGCCGTCGGCACAGACCATGAGGTCGATGCCGAGGGGGCCGTGGTAGCGGGGCCAGACGTTGGCGGCGAGCCACTGTTCCACCCTGGCCCGAATGGGCGCCAGGCCGAAGGTGGTCTCGATGCGGTCGTCGCTCCAGGCGATGTTCTCCTTGTAGACACCGCTGCCGGTGCGGAAATAGGAATAGCCCATGGAAATCACCCCCTCCCCCCTTGCGGGGTACTCCCCCTTGGAAAGGGGGAGAGCTGTGGTATCCTCCGGCTGCTCCCCTATGATAGGGGGGCTGGCAGTGCGAAGCACTGACTGAGGGGTACAGATGTATTCCAACGCCACGTCGGCCAAGACGTCGCGGCGGGGCTCGGCGATGACGCAGCGCTGCGTGGCGACGGTCTTCAGCAGCCAGTCGCGGTCGATGGGTGTCAGCGCGCCATGCACCCAGCGCAGTCCCCTACCCGCTCCGCTCCAGGGGGCCTTCATCAACCAGTGCTCGCGCTGGCGCAGCAAGGACTCCATCTCTTCTATATTATATACAGCGTGGCAGTCCGGCTGCAGGGGCAGCACGGTGGAGCGGTGCTGGAGGTCGCGGATGACGGCCAGCTCGTCGTCGGAGGGCAGGAGGCTTTCGGGACAGCCGCGCTTGAGCAGCTCGTGCTTCACCACGGCATCCCATCCCCAGGCGGTGACGGTGGTGACGGCAGACCTGAAGGCCTGCCCACCCGACAACAGGGAGGGTAACCGAGGGTCGTAGACACTCATGCACACGGACTCCGGGTAGAGTGACTGCATCAGCGCGGCGTCGCGACGGGCGAACTCCACGGCCGAGCGCGGCGGGACATAATGAGCACGACCTTTGGCCAGGCAAAGGTCGTGCTCAGGGTTGAAGATGCAAAGATGCATAATTTTATAGCGACTATAGTATCTATAGTAACTATAATTATTTGTTGACCTGGAATTTCTTGTTACCGGTCTTGAAGAAGTCGGCGATCTGGTTGGCGGCGGCGAGGCCGGCGTTGATGTTGGCTTCCTCGGTCTGGGCACCCATCTTCTTGGGGGTGGCGAAGTAGCGACCCTCGAAGGCCTTGAAGTCGGCATCGGCATCGGGCATGATGTCGGTGATGTACTTCAGGTCGGTGCGCTCGGCCATCAGCTTGAGCAGTTCGGGCTCGTTGATGACTTCCTTGCGGGCGGTGTTGACCAGGATACCACCCTTGTGCATCTTGTTGACGAGGGCGTAGTTGATGCTCTGCTTGGTCTCGGCGGTGGCGGGGATGTGCAGGGAGACGATGTCGCAAGTCTCGAAGAGAGCTTCCTGGCTGGCGACGGCCTTGGCCATGGCGCTGGAGTTGATCTGCTCGGCGCTCATGAAGGCGTCGTAGGCGTAGACATCCATGCCGAAGCCCTTGGCGATGCGGGCCACATTGCGTCCCACGTTACCGAAGGCAAGGATACCCAGCTTCTTGCCCTTGAGCTCGGAGCCGCTCTTGCCGTTGTAGAAGTTGCGGACGGCATAGACAAGCAGACCCATGACGAGCTCGGCAACGGCGTTGCTGTTCTGGCCGGGGGTGTTCATGGCGACGATGCCACGGGCGGTGCAAGCCTCGAGGTCGAGGTTGTCGTAGCCGGCGCCGGCGCGCACGACGATCTTCAGGTTCTTGGCGTGGTCGATGACCTCTTTGGTCACCTTGTCGGAGCGGACGATGAGGGCGTCGGCATCGGCAACGGCCTTGTAGAGGTCGTTCACGTCGGTATATTTCTCAAGGAGGGCAAACTGGTAGCCATTCTCCTCGACAATCTTCTTGATACCGTCAACAGCCACTTTGGCAAACGGTTTCTCGGTAGCAACTAAAACTTTCATCTTGTTGTAAATCTTTATTTCATCGGAGAAGACACAGGTAGGCTCCTTGCGGAGTTTCTTCTCAAACCCATGCCTGACGTCATCTCTGATTTCCATGTTATTTTTATTTCAATCAGATTGTAAAAGATTTTAAAAGAATTTGCCTGCGTAGCTTTTTTCTCTTAAAATCTTTTACAATCTGATTGAGCTTTAAACTCTTACTTGTTGGCTTTCTCGAAGTCCTGCATGCACTGGACGAGAGCCTCGACGGCCTCGACGGGGCAAGCGTTGTAGAGGCTGGCGCGGAAGCCGCCCACCGAGCGGTGCCCCTTGATGCCGACCATGCCGCGCTCCTTGGCGAAGGCCATGAAGGCGTCCTGCAGGTTCTCGCGGCCCTCGGCCATGACCCAGCAGTGGTTCATGATGGAACGGTCCTCCTTCACGGCGGTGCCGCGGAACATGCTGTTGCGGTCGATCTCCTCGTAGAGCATCTTGCTCTTCTTGAGGTTGATCTTCTCCATCTCGGCGACGCCGCCGATGGTGTTCTTAACCCACTTCAGGGTCTCGTGCATGACGAAGATGGCGCTCACCGGGGGAGTGTTGAACATGGAGATGTTCTTGGCCTCTTCGGCGGCGTGGGTGCGGAAGTCCACCATGGTGGGCAGGGGGTTCATGTACTGGCGGTCGGTGATCTTGCCGAGGATGTCTTTGCGGACGATGTAGAAGGTGACACCGGCAGGGCCGACGTTCTTCTGGGCACCACCGTAGATGAGACCGTACTTCTTCACGTCGACGGGGCGGCTCATGATGTCGGAGCTCATGTCGGCGACGAGCATGACGTTGTTGATCTCGTTGGCGGCGAAGTCCTTGCGGATCTCAGTGCCGTAGATGGTGTTGTTAGTGGTGATGTGGAAGTAGTCGGCGTCGGCGGGGACGGTCCAACCCTTCGGGATGTAGCTGTAGGTCTTGTCCTCGCTGCTGGCCACGATGACGGTCTCGCCGAAGTTCTTGGCCTCTTTGGCGGCCTTCTTGGCCCAGACGCCGGTCTGGAGGTAGGCGGCCTTCTTGTTCAGCAGGTTGGCGGGCACATCCATGAAGCCGGTGCTGGCGCCACCACCGAGGAAGAGGATTTCGTACTCAGCGGGAATGCCGAGCAGGTCGCGCCACAGCTGGCGGGTTTCTTCCATGGTGCGCTCCCAGCCGGGAGTACGGTGAGAGATCTCGAGCAGGCCGATACCGGTGTTGTCAAAGTCGCGAATGGCGGCGATGGTGGACTCGATGGCCTCTTTGGGCAGGACGCAGGGGCCTGCATTGAAATTATAAGCGGTCTTCATTGTTTGTTTTTGTTTTAAGTAATTTATATTTAATTAATTAACTAACTTCTGCTTACTTAACAGAACGCTACAAAAATAGTAAATAAATTTATATTTACAAAATATTTTTTTTAAACAGACACTTTTTTTTAACTCCCCCTCCCTCCTGCAGGGATGCGGCATGCCACACCTCTGCTGGAGGAGGGGGCAAACAGAGGCAAACAGGGGCAAACAGGCACCCGGGAGGTCCCCCTTCTGTAGGGTAGAAAAATATTTATTGCCGTCGGCAAAATAATATTGCTGTTGATGCGTTATTACAAGAAATCATTATCAATTACAATTAACCGAAAACCCAATTAAAACCCAAGAGAAAATGAGAAAACATATCGTAGCAGGCAACTGGAAGATGAACTGCACCTTCAACGAGGCCGACGAACTGATCAACGACATCATGGAAGCCCTTGAGAAAGAGGAGCTCCCGCGCGACACGCAGCTTATCGTCTGCCCGCCGTTCCCCTATCTGGAGATGACCACCGACTACGCCAACGACAGCTATTTCATGGTTGGCGCACAGAACGTCAGCGACCGCGACAAGGGCGCTTTCACCGGCGAGGTGAGCGCCGAAATGCTTGAGAGTATGGAGATTGACTACTGCATCGTGGGCCACTCCGAGCGTCGCGCCTACTACGGCGAGACCGACCAGACCGTCGCCGCCAAGGTGGACCAGCTGCTGAAGCACGGCCTGAAGCCCATTGTGTGCGTCGGCGAGGTGCTCGAGGAGCGCGAGGCCGGCCGCCAGCTCGACGTGGTGAAGACCCAGGTCGAGAAGGGCCTCTTCCACCTCGGCGCCGAGGAGATGAAAGAAGTGGTCATCGCCTACGAGCCCGTGTGGGCCATCGGCACCGGCAAGACCGCCACGCCCGAGCAGGCGCAGGAGATCCACGCCCACATCCGCAGCCTCCTCGCCGCCAAGTATGGTAAGGAGCTGGCCGACGAAATCAGCATCCTCTACGGCGGCAGCTGCAAGCCCTCCAATGCCAAGGAGCTCTTCGCCTGCCCCGACATCGACGGCGGCCTCATCGGCGGAGCCTCCCTCAAAGCCGACGACTTCATCGCCATCGCCAAGAGCTTCTGAAGAAGTGTTTAGTGTTAAGTGTTTAGTGTTTAGTTGCTACGCGGGCCACTTGACACTAAACACTTAACACTAAACACCAAGCACTAAACACCTAACACTAAAAAATGGTGTTCGAGCGGTTCATAGCACGGCGGTTCATGCCGCGGACAAAGGACGGCGGGGGCTTTTCAGGGCCCCTGTCCGTCATTGCTGTTGTCAGCATTGCCCTCGGCGTGCTGGTGATGGTGATGGCCGTGTGCATCCTGCGCGGCTTTCAGGGCGAGATAGCGTCCAAGGTGGTGGGCTTCGGCAGCCACCTGACGGTGAGCAACTTCGCCTCCTCGCCGGCCTACCAGGAAGAGCCCATCGTGCTTGACAGCACCCTCGTGGAGCGCATCCAGCGCGTGCCCGGCGTGCGCCACATCCAATACTTCGCCACCAAGGGCGGCATGGTGAAGACCGCAGAGCAAATCTACGGCATCATGTTCCGCGGCCTCAGCGCGGACTACGACACCACCTTCTTCGCCTCCAACCTCGTCGAGGGGCGGTTGCCGATGTTGAGCGACCAAGTGACTGAGTTGCTGAGTGACAAAGTGGCTACGCAAGCCAACGACTCTGCCACCCCATCGACCGACGTCCTCGTTTCCAGCACCATAGCCTCGCGGCTGCGGCTGAAGGTGGGCGACAAGATGCGCACCTATTTCTGGGGCGGCGACACGCCGCGCTCGCGGGCGTTCACCGTCTGCGGCATCTACAACACCGACCTCACCGAGTTCGACGAGCTCTACGTCGTTGGCGACCTCAGCCAGGTACAACGCCTCAACGAATGGGATGAGCGACAGGTGGGTGGCTATGAGATACTTGTGGACGACTTCGATCGCCTGGACGACATCGCCCGCAACGTGGAGCGCGAGCTGCCCTACGACTACTCCGTGCAGACCATCCGCGAGGCCAACCCTGCCCTCTTCGCCTGGCTGGACCTGCTGAACTCCAACATCACCCTCATTCTCGTCATTATGAGCCTCGTGTGTGCCGTAGCCATCGTCTCGGCGCTGCTCATCATGATTTTCGAGAAAGGGCGCACCATCGGCCTACTCAAGGCCCTGGGGGCCACCAATGCGTCGGTGCGCCGCATCTTCCTCATCAAGGCCTCGCGGCTCATCGCCGAAGGCATCCTCATCGGCGACGCCGTGGCGTTGGCGCTCTGCGTGGTGCAGCAGCGATGGCAGGTAGTGAAGCTCGACGCCGAGAGCTACTCGATGACCCATGTGCCGGTCGACATCGACCCGATGATATTCCTCCTTGTCAGCCTTGGCACCCTTGTGGCATGCCTGCTGGCCCTGCTGCTGCCGGCGGCCTACATCTCGCACATCACCCCCGCACAGGCGGTGAAAATAGAGAATTAATTTCTAATTTCAAATTTCTAATTTCTAATTTTTAAATTCTAAGTTCTAATTCCTAATTATTGAGCCGATGAAGCAACGAGTGAAACTGATACTGATGGTGTTGTCCATTGCCCTGGCCCTCTTCGCCCTGTGGCAGGTGCAGAACGTTGCGCGCCAGGTGCGCGAAAGCGAGGAAGCCAAGATACGCCTCTGGGCCAACGCCATAGCGCAGCGTAACCGTATCTCGTCGGCCACCCAGCAGTTCTTCCAGCAGGCCACCCTCGACGAGCACCGCAAGATGCAGCTCTACACCGACATCCTGCAGTCCTTCAACGACCCCAACCAGAACATCGACCTCCGCTTCAGCCTGGCCTACGTCAACTACATCATCGACTCCGCCCGCACCCCCATCATCATCACCACCGCCAAGGACAGCATCATCACCGTGCCCCAAGAACTTGCAGGCCAGAAACTGGAAGGTTCCCTGCTGGAGGAATACTCGAAGAATCCGCCCTTCAAATACCGTCTCTACGGCATGCCCATGGCGCTGTACTACAAGGAGTCGCAGTACTACACCCAGCTGCGGCAGGTGCTGAACCGCTTCACGCGCTCCTTCCTGACCGACATCACCAACAACACGGTCTTCGTGCCGGTCATCATCGCCGACAGCACACGCACGCAGGTCATCGCCATGGGCAACATCGACTCCTCCGAGGTCAGCACCCCCGCCAAGCTGCTGCCGAGGCTGGAGCAGATGGCCTCGGTGAACGCCCCCATCGAGATTGCCCTGCCCGACAACAGCCACGCCTATGTCTACTACGAGAACTCCCCCCTGCTGCGCTCCCTCCGCTGGGTGCCGTTGCTCTACCTCGTCATCGCCATCGTGCTATTGCTGGTCAGCTACTACATCTTCCGCACCACACGCACCATGGAGCAGAACCGCATCTGGGTGGGTCTGGCCAAGGAGACGGCCCACCAGCTGGGCACTCCCCTCTCCTCGCTCATGGCGTGGACCGACTACCTGAAAGGCAAGGAGTTCAGCGACGAATATGCCGCCGAGGTCGGCAAAGACCTCCAGCGCCTGGAGACCATCACCCACCGCTTCTCGAAAATCGGCTCCGTGCCCGAGCTGAAGGAAGAGAGTGTCGAGGAAGCCGTGCGCGCCGCCATAGGCTACCTGCAGAGCCGCGCGCCCAGGAAGGTGCAGTTCGTCGTCTCCTTCCCCGAGGACGAGCCCTTCATAGCCCCGCTGAATGGGTACCTCTTCCAGTGGGTGATAGAGAACCTCTGCAAGAACGCCATCGACGCCATGGAAGGCGCCGGCACCGTGACCATCATGGGCTCGCAGGACGCCCGCAACATCTACATCGACATCAGCGACACCGGCAAGGGCATGAGTCCCTCGGTGCAGAAGCGCATCTTCGACAGCGGCTTCACCACCAAGAGCCGCGGCTGGGGCCTCGGCCTGCCGCTGGCCCGGCGCATCGTCAACCAGTACCACCGCGGACGCCTCTTCCTCAAGTATTCCGTCCCCGGCCAAGGCACCACCTTCCGCATCGTGCTGAAGAAAAAATAAAATGTCCCTCAGACACAATAAACCCGACCCACGGGCGTTATCCAACAGATTTGAATCAAATAATAAAAAACAAAATATAAACAGTTTCTATACAGATTATGGCAAACCAAGACGATTTCTTCAAGAAAGTGGTATCCCACGCCAAAGAATACGGCTTCATCTTCCCCAGCTCGGAGATCTACGACGGCCTCGCCGCCGTCTACGACTACGGCCAGCTGGGCACCGAGCTCAAAAACAACATCAAGCAGGCCTGGTGGAAGGCCATGGTGCAGATGCACGAGAACATCGTGGGCATCGACAGCGCCATCTTCATGCACCCCCGCATCTGGAAGGCCAGCGGCCACGTGGACGCCTTCAACGACCCCCTCATCGACAACAAAGACAGCAAGAAGCGCTACCGCGCCGACGTCCTCATCGAGGACCATATCGCCAAGATCGAGGAAAAGATAGAGAAAGAGGTGGAGAAAGCCCACAAGCGCTTCGGCGACGCCTTCGACCGCCAGCAGTTCGTCACCACCAACGCCCGCGTGCTCGAACACCAGAAACAGATTGACGACATCCACGCCCGCTACACCGAGCTGATGAACGCCAACGACCTCGCCGGCCTCAAGCAGCTCATCCTCGACCTCGGCATCGTCTGCCCCATCAGCGGCACCCGCAACTGGACCGACGTGCGCCAGTTCAACCTCATGTTCGCCACCAAGATGGGCTCCGTCATCGACGACAGCGACACCCTCTACCTCCGTCCCGAGACTGCCCAGGGCATCTTCGTCAACTTCCTCAACGTCCAGAAGAGCGGCCGCATGAAAATCCCCTTCGGCATCGCCCAGATCGGCAAGGCCTTCCGCAACGAAATCGTCGCCCGCCAGTTCATCTTCCGCATGCGCGAGTTCGAGCAGATGGAGATGCAGTTCTTCGTCCGTCCCGGAACCGAGCTGGAGTGGTTCAACCATTGGAAAGAGGAGCGCCTGCAATGGCACCTCGCCTTCGGCATCCCCGCCGACTGCTACCGCTACCACGACCACGAGAAACTGGCCCACTACGCCAACGCCGCCACCGACATCGAGTTCAAGTTCCCCTTCGGCTTCAAGGAACTTGAGGGCATCCACAGCCGCACCGACTTCGACCTCTCGCGCCACAGCGAGTTCAGCGGCAAGAAGCTGCAGTACTTCGACAGCGAGCTCAACGAGAGCTACACGCCGTATGTCATCGAGACCTCCATCGGCGTCGACCGCACCTTCCTCGCCATCTTCAGCCACGCCCTGAAGGACGAGACCCTCGACGACGGCTCCACCCGCACCGTGCTCTCCCTGCCGCGCAAGCTGGCCCCCTACAAAGCCGCCGTGCTGCCGCTGGTCAAGAAAGACGGCCTGCCCGAGAAAGCCCGCGAGGTGCTACACCTCCTCATGCCCGAGATGATGGTGCAGTACGACGAGAAAGACGCCATCGGCCGCCGCTACCGCCGCCAGGATGCCATCGGCACCCCCTTCTGCATCACCGTCGACAACGACACCCTCTCCGACAATGCCGTCACCGTCCGCGACCGCGACACCATGCAGCAGGAGCGCGTCAACATCGACCAGCTGCTGACCTATCTGAAGAACAATCTATAAGACAGACTTCGTATGGAAGACTATAGTTTTGACGACGAAAAACCCATGACTGGTGCCGCCGAGCCCTCTGCCGAATACGGCATGAAAGTCCGCCGGATGAGCCGCGAAGAACTGGAACGCGACTATATCACATTGGAAGAGTCCGACCGCCGGATTAGTGAATTGATATATAAACATTTTCATCCTAACACATGAAAATACTTGTCAAATCACATGTCCACGAGCAAATAAACGAATTCTACTATCACGCCCTACACAACCATATTACTTTATCAGAAAGTATTGTAACGGCAAAAAAGAAACGTTTATATGCAGCTCTCGGTTCCCTCGGCGACTTCCCGAGTCTCTATCCGCCAGCCCGACTGAAGCAATCCTGGCGGAAACAGGGCTATCGAGAGTGCATCTTCGAAGATTTCCACTTCGCCTATGAAATCGTCGAAGTTGACAATGAACAGATAGTTGCTGTGTCCGACGCTGTACATAGTCTTCTATACAAATAGCAATCTATAGAACCCCTTTTTGCGGGGCCGCAGCTGCGCTGCGGCCCCGTGTTGTTTTTTTTCGCCTGTCCAACAAGCATTTACCATCACATCCGATGGCATCCAGCCACTCTTTAGGTTTTACTCCCCTTTTACTCAAAGTTTACTCAAACATTACCTGCCTCCGGGGTAACTATACAATAAAAAGCACACACCTCCGTTATACATAGTGCACCAAGAGCGACACACTATGGCAAAAGTCAAACCCTCCATCATCGAATACACCGGCACCGTCGGCCGCGTCATACACTACACCCGTTTCGGCAAGACCTATTCGCGCCAGCTGCCGGCGGAATACAACGACCGCAAGTCCGAAGCCCAGCTGCGCCAGCGGGCCCTCTTCACGGCGCGCCAGCATGCCTCCTCCCTCTTCGGCACCATCCTCCAGCGCGGCCTCACCAAGGAAGCCCATGCCCTCGGACTCACCGAAGCCAACTACTTCTCGCGCCTCAACAAAGACGACTTCGTCTACAGCGATGGCCAGGTCCACATCAACTACCCAGCCCTGCTCCTTGCCCGTGGCCCGCTCCCCGCCGTCTGCGCCAACGGCATCCATACCGACGGCCTCCATGTCGACCTCACCTTCCTCCCCAACCTGCACGACAAAGCCCGACCCGACGACATCGTGCACATCTATGCCGTCTCCCCCGATGCCGACGTCTGCATGCTCATGGCCAGCGTCGAGCGCCAATCCGCCCGTGCCGCCTTCGACCTCCCGGACGTGAGCGACGAAGTCGCAACCGGACAACCCATAACCTTCCACCTCTACGCCATCGTCGAAGCCGCCAACACCGCCCACATCCCCACCCTCTCCGCCGACGAGAAGAAAGCCAACCGTCAGCACCGCAACATCAACCGCCGCGTCTCCCCCTCCCTCTTCCTCGCCACCGTTGCCGTATAATAGCAACACGAAAATGTATTTTCCACATGCCATTTTTGTAGGAAAAATGTATTTTTAACTTGTCTATTTTACAAGAAAAGTGTATTTTTGCAGCATGGAATTTATAGGAAAAATGTAATTATGCTATTTAGAAAGATTGAAAATCAGATTTCCAACACCCGCAAAACCAGATAAGACAAAGACAACCTTGGTGACTTAGAAGAAGGCATCGGCCCATTAAGTGCCCTATAAGATGCCGACAACGACCATCGGGTCGTAGAGCTTTATCGTGCCATGTTCAGTAACGACAATTACAATAACAAACTCGACTTCAACTTGCCGACCACATCTTGGGGTATGTAGAATCAGGCTGCAGTAATGCTGAAATTGACTACAGGAACTATCTCAATTATCTAAAGGCCATTGAACCAAGCGAATACAATGAACATTTGAGCATGTATGAGGAAGCCATTCGGAACAGAGATGATGAGAATTATGAGGAAGAAGAGCTGTAAGTGCACATCCCTGCTCCTCACAACCCACATGATATTATACTTTCTATGCCCATTCTATATGACTTCTTTGCTGTCTGTGCTTTTTATACCAACACATTAATAACCGCATACCCACATTGGCTCCACATGGTCGCCGACCTCAGTTCACGCATTCTGCCTGGCTCCGCAGAAGACACGGTCTGCGACGCTAGCACGACAATGTGCAAAGGGCTGGAGCAAACACATTCATTTTTATTTTGCCATATCGGAAATTATTCGTATTTTTGCACTCGATTTTGATTGAAAATCGAGTTTAGAAAACAATATTTTAAATGAAATTCACACAATAACATAGCCATCATGTTACCGCGTATTCTCAACTTGACCAACGAGATAGAAAGCAGCATCTTCCTGTTCGGAGCCCGACAGACTGGCAAATCAACCATCTTACGACAGCAGTTCCCCAATGCTATCTATATCGACCTGCTCGACAGCAGCATTAAAGAAAGGTATCGTCGCAACCCGACGCTCCTTTACGAAATGCTGAGCGGGAAACCTGAAGGCACGCTGGTCATCATCGACGAAATACCAGAGGTGCCCGCCCTGCTTGATGAAGTACACCGACTGATTGTCGAGAGCGGTCTCGTTTTCATCCTATGTGGCTCCAGCGCCCGAAAACTGAAACGCAAGGGGCACAACACCCTCGGAGGACGAGCCTTCCCCGTATATCTCTATCCATTCGTCAGCGCCGAAATACCGGAGTTTGATATCGACAGGGCCGTCACTTTCGGAATGCTTCCTCCTCACTATCTTGCCAAGAACCCTTCTCGACTCCTGGCCGGATATATAAACGTTTACCTGAAAGAAGAGATAAAAGAAGAAGCCTTGGTGCGTAACCTCGACGCCTTCCAACGTTTTTTGGAAGTGGCAGCATTGACCGACGGCGAGATTGTAAACAACGCCAATATAGCACAGGATTGCGGAGTGCGTGCCACCACAGTAAACGCCTATTTCGACATCCTCGAGGATACCCTGATGGGGTATCGCATACCAGCATTCCGAAAGGTCATGAAGCGGAGGCTGATGCAGGCGCCAAAGTTCTACTATTTCGATATCGGTGTTGCTAACCACCTGCTGCACCGCAAAGAGCTGTTACGGGGTAGTGCTGACTACGGCCAAGCCTTTGAGCACTTGGTGATTCAGGAAATCTATGCATGGCTGCAATACACACATTCGGAGGAAGAGTTATCCTACTGGCACACCTACACAGGCATCGAGGTGGACGCTGTCATTGGCGATGCCAGAGTGGCGATAGAGATCAAGTCAGCAGAAGAAATCCAACGACGTCACCTCAAAGGTCTCAAAGCCTTTGCCGACGAATACCCCGAAAGCCGACGGATACTGGTATCTCTCGACAAACTCAGCCGAACCATCGACGGCATAGAATGCCTCTATGTCCTTGACTTCTTCAAAACGTTATGGAACAAAGGATTATAAAATCCACAAATTCCCACATCCCCACATTCACACATTAAAAAAGCATTCCCACACTCTGCCTGGCTCCATTGGAGACACGGCCTGCGACGCTAGCACGACAATGTGCAAAGGGCTGGAGCAAACACATTCTGCCTGGCTCCATCGGAGACACGGCCTGCGACGTTAGCGCGGCCAAGTGCAGAGGGCTGGAGCAAACGCAATAACGCATTCACGCATTAAAAAAGCATTCCCGCATTCTTTCTCCCTTCTATATGCCTTCTTCGTGCCTTCTTTGAAAAGCTACTATTATATTGAAAATAAACACTTTGTTTTTGCACCAACAAAAACACTACATTTGATTGTAAATCAGCATGGTATCCACCTATCCAACTACAACTTTCACCCACACACACGCGCCGCGCGAATTATATTTTGCGGTTCTAAATAATTTTTGTATCTTTGCAGTTTGAAAAATATAATAAATATGGCAACCCAAGAACCTGGATATGTTTACATACTGACCAATCCCAGCTTTCGTGAGGATTGGGTGAAGATTGGCAAGAGCAGCCGTCCTGTAGATGTACGGAGTAAGGAGCTGGACAACACGGCTGTACCGCTGCCATTCGAGATATTTGCCACAATAAAAACGGTGAAGTTCAACGAGGTAGAGAAGTTGGTGCACAAAACCATCGACCGACTTACAGACTTGCGCATCCGACAGAACCGCGAGTTTTTCAATGTGGCCCCGCAGATGGCACTCGACATCTTCCGCGATATTGCCAGCACAATAGACGATGCCGAAGTAACACTCTACGAAGACAACAAGCCAATAGAAGAAAACGAACACAACGAGCCTGTAAAGCGTGAGGTAAAACGCCCAAGGTTCAAGTTCTCCATGTGCGGTATCAAAATTGGCGAACAAGTCACCTTCGACCCGACGGGGCTTATAGTGAAAGTAGCCTCCGATGACAGTATCGAGTACGAAGGCCGCATCTACAAGCTCTCCCCCTTCGTCGGCACTTTCATGCCAGAAGTGCACCGCAACACCTCCGGTGCCTATCAAGGAGCCAAATATTTCTCATATAACGGAAAGGTGTTGGATGAGATTAGGAAGGAAAATGAATAACACATTATGTACACATGAATCAAGATATACACAAACTAGTTGAACTATACAAGGCCAACAGGGACTATTACCGGACTGACCGCTACAATGAGACGCTGGTGAGAAGTGATTTCCTTGACCCGCTGTTTGAGTTGTTGGGATGGGACATCAAGAACAAAGCAGGAAGGCCCACGAATGAGCGTGAGGTAATTTTGGAGGAACCGCTTAAGGCAGGTGCTTCTGAAAATACAAAGAAGCCTGATTACACATTCCGTCTCTTTGCAGAACGCAAATTCTTTCTCGAAGCGAAGAAACCGTGTGTGCATATTAACGATATCGATGCACCAGCGCGTCAGGCTCGCCGTTATGGATATACAGCCAACCTAAAAATCTCTGTACTGTCGAACTTCGAGTACCTGATGATATATGATGCCTCTGTTAAAGTGGAGGAAACGGATACCAACCAAAAGGCCCTTATCAAGAAGTATCACTACACAGAATACGAAGACAAGTTTGAGGAACTACAGCATCTGCTTGGCAAAGAATCCGTGTATTCTGGTCAGTTTGATGAGGAATGGAAGGATATTGAGGTTCGCCTTAAACAGTGGTCTGTTGATAAGCAGTTCTTGAAACAAATTAACGAATGGCGTTTGTTGCTTGGCAAGGAAATTCTCAACGCAGAACCAACAATAGATATGGAACTGCTGGGCGATGAAGTTCAAAGCTATATCAATAAGATTCTCTTTCTTCGTGTTTGTGAGGACAGAAATATCGAGACCTACAAGGATTTATTGGCAATAGCAGATGGCGGTAATTTTGATAAGCTTCTGGAAAAGTTCAGAAAGGCCGATGCGAAATACAACTCAGGTTTGTTTGACCAAACACTTTCTGAGCAAGTGGTATGCACCGCAAGTTCTGCTTTCTGGACTATCATCCGTCAGTTGTACTTCCCTGAAAGTCCATATTCATTCAGTGTATTCTCATCTGATATCTTGGGACACATTTACGAAATCTTTATTGCCGAGAAGCTGGCGGTAAAGGATGGAGAATTGCAAATTGTCAAGAAGCCTGAGAATGAGGATCGTGATGTGGTAACAACACCCACTTATATTATCCGAGAAATCCTCAGACAGACTATTGCACCACTATGCAAGGACAAATCTGCCAAGGAAATACTGAAATTGAAGATAGCAGATATTGCCTGTGGCTCAGGAGCTTTCTTGTTGGAAGCATACCAGTTGCTTAATGATATTCTGATAGACTACTATATCCAACATGACACCTCGAAACTCGTGCAAATTGGCGAGAATTCATATAGGCTGAAATATGCGGAAAAGAAACAACTGTTGAAGAATTGCATCTATGGTGTTGACAAGGATTTCAACGCAGCAGAAGCAAGTAAGTTTGGACTTCTGTTAAAGTTGTTGGAGAATGAGGATTCTGCAAGCTTGCTGAATGAGCATCCGATTTTGCCAGATTTGGCTAATAACGTCTTCTTTGGAAATAGCTTGTTGTCAAGCAGCGATATTGCCCCAACAGATGCCAGCGATATCAATCCGTTTAATTTTGGCATTATGCGTTTCGATGCCATCATTGGCAATCCACCTTATTTGACAACGGAAGGTATGAAGAATGTCACCCCTAAGGAGCTTCCTTTGTACAAACAGAAATATACGAGTGCCTACAAGCAATTTGATAAATACATTGTTTTCGTGGAAAGAGCTATGGATTTGCTGAAAGACAACGGCTTGCTTGGCTATATTGTTCCATTAAAGTTTATGAAGGTTGGAGCAGGTCAAGAACTTCGCCGTCTTATTTCAACACGAAAAACCCTCGAAGCCATTACTGCTTTCGGTGCTTGCAAGGTATTCCCAGGAAAGTCCAATTATACATGCCTGCTCATTGTCAAGAAGGCAGGACACGAGACATTCAGATACAATGAAGTTAGCAATTTGAATCAATGGAAGTTGGCAGACAAGAATATACTGCCTACCGATACGAAAAGTTATGATGAGATTTCTGAGGCTACTTGGCCCTTGTTCCCTGAACAGCTGAGGGGAGCATACGATACCATCCTGTCAAATAGTACAACACTTTTGGCTATTACAGGCAAGGATAATATCTTTAATGGCATTCAAACAAGTGCCAACAAAGTGTATGTATTCCAGCCTAAGTCAGAAAGGAATGGCATTTATACCTTTGAAAAAGATGGTCAAGATTGGAAAGTAGAGAAAGAGGTTACAAGACCATATTTCCAAACATCAACTGGTGATGATGGCTTGAATACTTATCGCACGTTCAAACCAAATGCATGTGTGATATTCCCCTATAGGAAGAATGATAAGGATAAGCTGGAAATGATTCCTCTCGATGATATCAAGCATGACTATCCCAAACTATACAAGTATCTTCTTGCTCATAAGAACATCTTGAACGCAGCGTCTCGTGACATTAAGCCAATACCAACGACTGCCAACGAGTGGCACAGGTATGGCAGGCACCAGAGTCTTGATGCTTGCAATCTTCCTGAAAAGATTATTGTAGGCGTACTCTCTACTGGTGACAAATACGCAGTTGACAGCTATAGTACATTTGTATCATCAGGTGGTACTGCTGGCTATTGCATGATTGCTTTGCCAGAAGATTCGCCTTATTCAATCTACTATTTACAGGCTATTCTTAACTGTAAGTATCTGGAATGGATTAGTTCGCTTTATGGCGAGATATTTGGAGGTGGTTTCATAGCACGTGGAACAAAGGTGTTGAAACAGCTGCCTATCCGCAAAATAGATTTTGATAATAACGATGAGCGATTGGCCCACGATAGTATAGCTGATTTACAAAAACTGTTGATACAAATGGGAGATGAGATAGACGCTGCTCATGGAAACAGGCGTAAGCTAACCATCCTGCAACGCCAATTCGAGTTGTCTAAACGGCAGTTGGCAGACTTTATCATGCACCTATACGGCATGGAGCAATATGACAGTATCATCCCAATAATCAAGGAACAATATGCAGCTGATTGAGGACGCTTCCGCACAAAAATTGCGTGGTGCTTACTACACTCCACCAGCAATTGCTTCGTTTATACTCCACTGGGGCATAAACGGCAGCACTGATGCTGACATATTGGAGCCAAGTTGTGGTGATGGCGTCTTCTTGGAGCAGATGGCAAGTGAAAACATGCTCTTCCATCATGCAACAGCTGTTGAATACGAAGCCGTAGAAGCAGATAAGGCTCGTGCAATAGGCCTTCATGATTCAGAGGTGATTAACTCTGATTTCCATCGTTTCTGTTTAGATACTGAGCAGAGGTTTAACCTCATTGTCGGCAACCCACCATTTATCCGCTATCAATATTATGATGAAGGACAGCAGGTATTGGCAGGCGAGATATTCAAGAAAGCAGGTCTAAAGAGATCTAAGCTTACCAATGCATGGGTAACGTTTGTTGTTGGATGTAGTATGCTACTGAAAGAAACAGGAAAGATGGGATTCGTTATTCCATCAGAACTTCTTCAAGTAACGTATGCCCAGCAGCTTCGAAAGTATCTGGCCACATCGTTCAATAAGATAAACATCATATCGTTCGAGAATCTGGTATTTGAGGAAATCCAGCAAGAGGTAGTGCTTTTGCTGTGCGAACGAACGGGTACCGGAGAACACTTGATAGAACATATAGAGGTAAAGGATGCAGAGGCATTGCAACAACTTGACCCTCATCGTCTGAAACTCCCCACCAAGCAGATAGATTTCCATGCGGACAAATGGACCTATTACTTCCTTGACAAAAAGGAACTGGATTTCCTTAACAAAGTCAGGGTTGATGATATGCCAAAGATTGGAACGTATGCAGATGTCGAGGTTGGTATCACGACAGGTTCCAATGGCTATTTTACTGTGCCGCAGGGAGTGGTGGATATGTATCAGTTGCATGAGTACGCCCGCCCAATGGTAGGTCGTAGTGTGCAGGTGAATAGCTTGTGCTTTACGAAAGCCGACTGGCAACAGAATCTTGCTAATGGTGCAAAAGCAAATTTGTTGGTGTTTACTCCTGGTGCTAAAGAGAATGGCAACGAGGGAACCAAGGCATATATCGAGAATGGCGAACAACAAGGCATCAATAAGGGATATAAAACCAGCATCCGTGATGACTGGTATGTGATTCCTTCCATCAAATTATCAGATGCGCTCTTCCTTCGTCGTAATAATCTCTATCCCAAGTTCATATTGAATGATGCTCAAGCTTACACAACGGACACCATGCATCGTGTGTTCATTAAGGAAGGTGTGAACCGCAAGGCTTTCGTGGTGAGCTACTACAATTCACTCTCCTTTGCTTTTGCTGAGATACTTGGACGCAATTTTGGTGGTGGTGTATTGGAGTTGATGCCAAGCGAGGTTGAAGGAGTTTATCTACCTTATCGCGAAGAAAACGCTAAACTGTTTGAGAAGGTAGATCAGATGGTACGTGAGAAGAAAACGGCTGACGAGATACTCGACTTCACAGATAAGGAACTTCTTCAAAAAGGAATGGGATTCTCTGAGACAGAAACCAAGATGGCCCGCTCTATCTGGTATAAGTTGATGGGACGTAGATTGAACCGCGAGACATTGGAGAAAGCGGCACCAGAAGAAAAGGGCGAGATAAAGAAAGCCGTTGCAAGAGTAAAACAGCTTAACTTCTTAGATGTACTCCAACAATATCCTGAGAACATCGTGGAAAACGCCCCCGTTGTTCAGCCCGCCAAAAAGCAAGAACCCTACGTGGATATAGATAAGAATGTTCTTATCAGTCTTGTGAAAAACGACAACGTAGAGCGCTATCTTGACCAGTCTGCAAAGATTTACTATACAGGCAAGAAATTCCCCTCATCTGTGGCCCTGAACAAACTCTACTACTTCATGCCATATATTAAAAAGAAGGGCATTCGTGATTTGTATCTGATTAAAATTGCCCGTGTGGGAACTCGCAAGGAAGGCCAGCCAGACAACGACCCCAACGATTTTCGTCTTGTATTCGAGATAGAATATGTGAAACAATTGTTTGACGACTACAAACCCGTTGAACTTGAAATCTGGCATACATTTACAGACACGACACTTCAAAAAATTCTAAATCACAAAGAAAGACATGTGGAAAAATAATATTATAGGGGAACTAAATAGTTTAATTGAAAAGTGTCGTTCCATCAAAAAAGACTCTTTATTACGCTGGTTTTCGGACAAATCAAATCAATATGATTTGACACCTGTATATATTGAACCATCTGTGGACGGAAAACACAACCCACAATATAACACGGTTCAAGATATCGCAAATAAATTAGGAAATAAAGATATCAAAAACATTGCACTAACAGGCCCCTATGGCTCTGGTAAGAGTTCTGTTATTCGGACTTTAGAACGAGATTTCCCAAAAGCAAACTATTTAAATATATCTTTGGCAACACTAGAGGATGATACATTATTGGGAGAAGATACAGGTCAGAAAAAAGACCTCAAGAACAAAGATGAAAAAAGCCACCTGATTAAAAGCAAAGATGAACTAAACCACCTGATTGAGTATAGTATTCTTCAACAAATAATCTATAAAGAGAAAACTCAAAAACTACGCCAATCAAGGCTGAAGAGAATTCAAAACATTACTTGGGTAAAATCAATCAAAATTGCAGCCTTGCTTGTGTTGGCGATAATTGCAATTTTGGTCCTATTCCAACCGAAATTTTTAATGGTTGACTCGTTGTGTGAAACATTTGCATGCAATGAGGACTGGAAAGTGATTTGGGATTTGCTTTTTTTGTTCTATCTAATTGGAATTACAACTTTTATTTTAGGATATATTATTATCTCCACATACAATTCTAAAATCAACAAATTTAATATTAAAGACGGGGAAATAGACATAGAAGAGAATAACTCTATATTCAACAAACATCTGGATGAGATAATATACTTTTTTGAAGTAACCCAATACAATGTTGTTGTCATCGAGGACTTGGATAGATTTGACACAACACATATTTTTTTAAAATTAAGAGAGCTTAATCAACTACTTAATGCATCCAACGCAATCCATAGAAGGATTGTGTTTATCTATGCCATTCGTGATGACATGTTCATTAATCATACTAATAGGACAAAGTTCTTTGACTATATTGCTACAGTAATCCCTGTTATCAATTCGTCAAATGCTTGTGACATGTTGAAGAATGCGTTGAGTACTAAAGGTGTATCAGAGAATGAAATTGACGATACGACGTGCAGAGATTTGGGGTTGTATATTGATGATATGAGAATTCTCTACAATATTGTTGACGAATTCCTTCAATACCAAATCAAAATTGGAGAGAAACTCATTGCAAGGAAATTGCTCGGTATGATTGTTTATAAGAACTATTTCCCTCAAGATTTTGTTGATCTTCACAACAGAAAAGGTGTTGTTTTCTCTATTTTCTCGCATAAAAAACAATATGCTGAAGAGGTAGTTAAAGATTCTATTGCAGAAATAGCAAACCTTGAGAAACAATATACCATAGATGTAGAAAGATATAAAGAAATACAAGGCAAAGAGTTACGGACTCTTTATGTCGCACAATATTTGTTACGAAAAAATAATATTATTCGTTTTTGGAACAAGAATGATTGCGCAACGCCACAAGAACTAATAGAAAACGAAGAAAAATTCCAAAAATTAATGACAAATGGATATCCGCAATATGAATTTAATAATCCGTATGGTATTCAGCGAGGTGATTTGAACATTAACTTTGGCGAGATTGAAAAAATCGTTGATAATCAATACAATTATTCGGAACGGTTAGATTTTGAGTCTGCAATTCTTTCCAAGGAAAGAAACAAAATCAAGAAATTAAAAGAGGAGGCTGAAAAAATCCAACAATTATCTATGGCTCGGCTATTAAGAAAGCATGAGCCTGAGTTATTCCGTTCGGATATTTCAAAAATAAACGATGCAAATAAACTCATTGAGTTTTTAGTAAAAAATGGATATATTGATGAGTTCTACTACGAGTACATCTCGTATTTTTATCCAGGCACCTTGACTCAAGAGGACAAAGATTTTATTACAACGTTAAGGGTGGGGAAAACCAAGGAATACCATTACCAATTATATAAGTTTGATGCAGTCATACAGGAATTGCCCGATAGAGCCTATATTGACGGCGGTGTTTTAAATATTTCGTTGGTAAAATATCTTACCGAGCACCTTGACAAGGATGATGTCGAAACTACATTAAACAAAATATTGTCCTGTATTAAGAGGAGAAAAGAGCAGGAATTTGTTGCGGAATTCTATAAAGAATATCCTGTTTGTTCTGCATTCTTTGAGCGCTTGTTCAACAAGTGGCCGAAATTTGACATGGACTGTCTATACAATAAAGATGTAGAAGACAATTCACGTTATGTTCCAGTTCAGTTTGAGGCTTTTTTGCGATATGTGGATTTGTCTAATATAGGACAGGACGACCACTATATAGACCCCAAATTACGTCGTAATTTTGGATGGATTAACACTCATGTAGATACCATAGGAATTAATAGAATTAAAGACATCATACAAACTCGCTCTATATGCTTTGACAATATCATGGTTGAAAAAGTTGATGAAAATTTAATGGGATTTGTTTCCAATGGCCTATATTATGAATACACAGAAGAAAATTTAAAACAAATTGTTCGTTTTCACTCTCCGGAGAGAACAGAAAACTACGAAAAGAGTAGTTTGTCTGTTCTTTTAGAGTTAAACAATCCGGTTCTTATCGACGATGTTAAGAATAATATCTCGGAATATATTAAATGTTTTCCTGAAACAAGCACAGAAGAAACAGAGTCATCTTTACAGTTGATATTGAATACAGCACCGCTTGATGAGTCATCCAAAGAGTATCTATCAAAGCAGACACAAAAAACAAAAGACCTCTCGGTTGTCAGTGAAAACGACCGAAAGATTATGGCCCTGGAAACCAATGTTGTTAATCCTACATGGGCAAACGTTATTTGTTATGTTGCCTCGAATGAGGAGAACATCGATAACAATGCATTGCCAAAGTTTATTGACTCAAATATTGATTCATTGTCAAATGACAACCAGTCTGTCCTTCAAAATGAATTCGCACAAAAACTTTTTACTCATTTTATTGAATGCAATGTTTTAAGTTTCTCTGCTTATAAAAAATTCAGGAATTGTTTTAAATATATCCTTAAAGACACAGACCTATCAAATATTGATAGGGAACGCGTTTCGTTCTTGGTGGAGACAAAATGTATTAAACTCAATAGTTATTATTTTGATTTTATCAAAAATGAGCATCCTCAATTGGTTGTATCTTTCATCGTTAATAATAAAGAAACATATTTTGAGAACCCTTTAAACTATCCTATAGACTCGTCTGTCGCAATCGAATTATTAGAAAATGTTTATTTCAATGATGTAGAAAAGGCTCAAATTGTTTACTCTTTCCCGAATGACATGGAAATCTCCAATCATCTTGCAGATTTAGTCTGTGAACTTTTTGCAACAGGAAAACTTGATGATCTGGGAGAACATGAAGAAAAACTGAAACAATTTATTAAACTGTCCAATAAACTAGATGTAAAAATATCAGCACTAACTCATTATTTCAACAAATGGGATGTTGGAGAGGTCTCAATAAAAGACTTGTTAGATAGTATAGGGGGTGACTATTCTATTATTGCTGCACAAAAAGGGCAAAGACCACGGTTGGAGAAAACCGACTATAATAAATCGCTTTTAGAATCGCTTCTACAGAAAAGATTTATTTCGTCTTATACAGACAAGCAATCATATTATAAGGTAAACACTCGATATGTTGACTGAATTGACACATTAATATATAGTAATATTTATGGATCCAGAATACGAAAAAAAAATGAACAGTTGTGGCATCCAAAAAGGCCACGAAGTCCAAATAGCCGTGAGAGAAGCCACCGGTAAGATGACACAGGGGGAAGGCGCATTACTGTGGACTAAAACCGGTAATGAATATGGCACCATGCACGCGGTAATCAAAGACATTTACACGGCATTGCCAGAATATAGGGGTAAATATCTCAATATTGAAGTCTGGAATAAGACACTGAATATAAAAAGTGTACAGAAAAATCATCATGTTCCTGAAAATAGAATTCCAAGAACGCTCTGACATCTTCCTCTACCAGACAACCCACAGACGAAGAACTAGAAAAATTATATGTGAGAATGCATTAATTTGTGAGTGCGTGAATGCGTAAATGTAGGGATGTGTAAATCTTAGAACGTGTAAATGTGATTTAAGAATGTGCTAATGTGTAAACGTGTGAGACGCAGGCCGCGAATACTGCAGAAAAAGAAAAAATAAAATGAGCAATGCGCTATTATAAATGACTGACATTTGAAATAAAACCCGTATCTTTGCACCCTAAACACGCCCTGTCTAGAGATGTGTGAGGCAATAACGAAAACGAATAAAGATACAAAAGGCAAGCAATACAATTGTTTGAAGAGAAGAAAGTCCGCACCGTATGGGATGACGAGCATGAGAAATGGTATTTCTCCATTGTAGATGTGGTAGAGGTTCTGACCAAAAGCGCCAACCCTCAGACCTACTGGAGGGTCTTGAAAAATCGTTTAAAGAAAGAGGGCAACGAAACCGTTACAAATTGTAACGCTTTCAAACTTCAGGCTCCCGACGGGAAAATGCGACTGACAGACGTGGCCGATACCGAACAGCTTTTCCGACTAATTCAATCCATCCCTTCTCCCAAAGCAGAACCTTTCAAACCATGGAATATGCAAATGCGTTAGTCTGTAATTTTGACATTTGAAATAAAACCCGTATCTTTGCACCCGGAAAGAATAGTGGAAAAAGTATTACCGATAAACCTGTAGATAACGCCCCTACTGTAATATACGAAATTTTAACTTGCAAAGATTGGCACAGAAAATGAAAATGAGGATAGAATATAATTAAGAAACAGAATAATAACGTTATAAAGAATATGAGTACCGAGAATGAAAATATGTCATCAGAAGAACTGAAAAATGCTGTTCAAACAATAAAGAATGCCATTCTTCAAAGCCAAAGTCGGGCAGTGCAGATGATTAGTGGCGCACAATTGTCTCTGTATTTTGGAGTGGGACTTTATGTCTCGGCAAATTCACGCAACGGCCAGTGGGGCACAGGTGCAATAAAGACCATTAGTGAACAGTTAAGAAGAGAATTGCCAGGTCTTCGTGGCTTCTCGGAAGAAAGTATTAAAAAAATGCGTACTTTTGCGGAATATTGGCATCATTATCTAAATCGGTCGCCGTCGGCGACCGATTTAGAAGAGAGCAGTGTTCGAGCAGTAATCACCTACGACTATTTTTCACTATCAAAATGGTCGCCGTTGGCGACCGAAATCAACAGGGAAGAGTTCCTCGGCATCAGCTTCTCGCATCATATGGAGATATTACACAAGACGAAAGATATCAATGAAGTGTTATTTTGCATACACGAAACAGTTGTCCATCAGTGGGACAAATATACACTTCGAGATGTCCTGAAAGCTGGGATTCCTCAGCCGGAACACGTGGCTCCAAACAATTTTGTCCAAACTATGACATCGGCAAAACAGGCTATGAAAGCCATCCGTATGTTTAAGGACGAATATCTTCTTGACTATATCAATGTAGAGGATATTGATGCCCAGGATGAAGATGTTGACGAGCGATTAGTGGAGCAACGCATAGTGCACAATATCAAACGTTTTATTATGACACTGGAGCGCGACTTCACATTTGTCGGCAATCAATACCACTTGGAAATATATGGTGAGGAAATGTGGAGCGACTTGCTATTCTTTAACCGGGAACTGAATGCTTTGGTTGCCATAGAATTGAAGGTTGGAAAGTTCAAGCCTTCATACCTCGGTCAACTATATGCTTATTTACAGGTGCTAGATGACAAGGTCCGCAAGCCGCACGAGAATCCAAGCGTTGGCATTGTATTGTGCAAGAGTGCCAACCAAGCGTATGCTGAGTATGCAGTGCGAGACTATAATAAACCTATGGGTATCGCCACTTACAAAACAATTTCGGATATGCCAAAAGAAATGCAGAAAACGCTTCCCGATATTGAAGAGTTAAAAAAGCTTATGGATGAAAGTTAAATCTGCATACGATAATAGGTATTTTCATTATGAGACCGAGTATCGTAAAGATAGGTTTCTCGACATCTTCCTCGACCTGACACGAAAGAAACAACCCAAGGACGAAGAACAGGAAGAACTATAGGTGAGAACGCGTTAATGTGTGAGTGTGTGAATGCGTAAATGCAGGAATGTGTAAATCATAGAATGTGCAAATGCGTTAGTCTGTCATTTTGACATTTGAAACAAAACCCGTATCTTTGCACCTGGAAACACCGCAAGAAATACAGCAACTACAAAATCTAAAACACTAACTACCAACAACAAACCACTAGAATATATGGACACCCACAGAATCAACGAAATGGAGCAGCGACTCGGGCGGGCGACGGCGGCAATCGACGCACTCGAGGCTGCCATCGAACAATATGAAGCTTTACGGAACGACCTCGCGGCCCTTAACGCCTACCTCGGCAGCCCCGAATGGCATGCCGACCGTGCCGACGACGAGGCCGGGCGTCTGCCCCAGGACCTCAAACGCAGCGTACTCAGCGAGGATGCCATCTGGAACCTCCTGGAACATGCCAAAGAGCTGACAGCTCCCCTGTCGGCATCCGGCCGACAGGCAGCCGACAACACAACCTTCCGGCCCCTGCGGCGCATCAAACAGCAGATATCCGACGAAGAGTGCATAGCCCTCCTCGAACGAGCGCCCCGCGGCATCCTCGCCGTATTGGACGACGGCGGATACCCCTACACCGTACCGCTGGACTTCCTCTATGCCGACGGCCACCTGTACTTCCATTGCGCCAAGCAAGGCCACAAACTCGACGCCATAAGGGCCTACGACAGAGTGTCGTTCTGCGTCCTCAGCGACGGGGAGAAAGAACCCGACAGCTGGTGGTACCACTTCCAGAGTGTGGTCTGCTTCGGACGCATACACGTCGTAGAAGACCCCGCACGCACCGACGTATTGCTGCGCCGGCTGGGAGCCAAATACTTCCCCGAAGGCTACGACCTCGAAGGCGACATGTCCAAGAACTCCCCCAACGCCCTTCTACTCGACATGCAGATAGAGCACATCAGCGGCAAACAGGTGCGGGAGAAGTGAGTTTTGGAAAGCTCTATAGATCAATTATTCTCCTGCTCGCCTGCGGCATCACAAGTCTGGTAGATATCAAATATTCTGACCGTATGCCATCAGCAGGATATCGCGGACAATAGGGCTGTCCGATTGCGGCGCGACCGCCGTGGAGGCGCCGATAAGCAAGCTGCGGGCTTCGTCGAGGGCGGCGAGGTCGAGGGCATCGGAGGAGATCTGGACATCGGTGACGACGCCATGCTCCTGGTCGACGGTAAGCTGCAGCTCCACCCCACCCCAGTCGAACTGGGCGCTGTGCTGGGCGGTGAAGGAGCGCCAGCGGCCGAAACGCCACTCATCGGAGGCGAACTCCTCGTAGAGCGCACGGACTTCCGGCCGACCTATAAGGTCGTCAAAATTGAGAATTAAGAATTGACTATCAGCTCCTTTATACTCCTCAACAAAAGCATCTTTCAGGCGAGGGCCGAGACTCTCGGTAGTGATTCCTGCATTCAACTCCGACAGGTTCACCACGCGGCTCTGTACGGAACTGACGCCATGCTTCTGCAGCTTGGCAGGCTTGGGCTTGAGGTAGCGCGCCAGGTCCTCCATATTGCCTTTTATAAGGATGGTGCCATGATGGAGGTCGTTGAAACGTCCTTTGCTGAAGGCGTTGCCGGAAAACTTTCGGAATGCGTGAATGCGCGATTGCGTGATTGCGTCAGTGGACGACTCATTCGGGCATTCCACGAGGATATCGTTGCGACCGCTGAGTTCGGTGTGCAGACCGAAACTCTCCACCGCCCGCTGTATGACCCTGAACTGGCGCTGCTGGTCGTAGAGGGCCTTGGGGACGACAAAAGAGAAATTGAGGTTGCCGTCGTCGTGGTAGACGGCGCCGCCGCCGGTCTTGCGGCGCATCAGGTAGCCGCCGTCGGCTTCCAGGGCTTCCACATTGCACTCGCCGAAGGGGTTCTGGTTCTGTCCGATAACCACGGTACGGCGGTTGCGCCAGAGGTAAAGCACGATGCCATCGGCATGTTCAACAAGGTAGTTCTCTACGGCGATATTCCAATAGGGATTGGTCTGGTTGGAGACGACGAACTGGAGTTTCATTGTATTTCTGCGAAAGTATTAGAGTAATTGGCTGTTAATTGACCTGCGTAGCTTCGGACAATTCGCATAATTCGCCGTTTTGTCAAAACCTGTAACTGAGCGTGAAGAAATCCGGAGCCTGCGAGAGGTGGTAGTTGCGGCGGGCATAGGCGAAGTCGAAGCGCTTGGTATGGATGCCGATGCCGAAGGAGAAGCCGCTCATATTGAGGCCTTCGAGGCCGCGCATCTCGGCACTCTGGCGGTAGCTGTAGCCCACACGGGCAAAGATCGCCTTGCCGATGTTGATTTCAACACCCACCTGCGCGTGGCGCAGCAGGTTGTCGGCAAACCCTTCGAGCCATCCCTCCTTGGTCACCTCGCCCGTGAAGGGGTCGGTCTCGGTGGTGGGACTCAGCGGGTCCTCGTAGCGGAGGTTCCACCGCTGCAGCTCGTTGGCAGCGAAAAAGAAGCGGAAGGGCGCTTTGGTGAGCTTGTAGGACACCTCGGCTGAGAGCTCGAACGGAAGACTTTCGCCCGTGCCGTCGAAGGTGAAAAGCTGCGCCCCGATATTGCGTGCTGCCAAGGTGGCGGCAAAACCCTTCGACGGACGGAAATAGCTCAGCGTGAGGTCGAACGAGAGTGCAAAGGCACGATACTGGTCGTATTGCGACAACACGGAGGTGGCCATCACGCCGAAGTGCAACTGGTCGTTGTCGGATAGGCCCCGGGCCACCGGGATGCTCCAACCCGCACTGAGCGCATAGTCGGCGGCATGGAAGTCGCCCGTGCTGATTTCCTCCTCGTCGTAGCCTTCAAACGAGCCATAGTTGTTGAAGCGGAAAGCGAAGAGCATCGGGGAGATACGTCCGCCGAAGTCGGTGGTATAGGCCAACGTGCCCATCGAACTGCCGGAGAAGAGCGACACATAGCTCAACGAGGCCTGTCGGCCAGCCATAAAGTACTGATTTTGATTGTCATCCCAAAGGCCCAGCATCGAGGCATTGTCTATCGCCACGCTGATGTCGCCGTCGGGCAGCACCAGGTAGTCGAATCCCAGACCCGACGCGCGGGCTCCGCTGCCCAGGTCGAGCAGCGTCAGGGTGTTCATGCCGGCAATTTGGGCAGAGGCTGAATGAAAAGTGAAGAATGAAAAATGAAGAATGAGGCTGACGCATACCAGACGCGCCAGCCCATTCTTCATTCTCATTTCTACATTCTTCATTTTTTCTTGTTGCGTTACCTTCGGTTTCGTAACTTTGGCTCGGCAGTAAATGTATGCCTTTACTGCTCGCGCTTTGCGTTACGTTCGTGACGCATGAGGTGGCTGGGCTCGAGGGCCATGCGGTCGGTCTCGAGCAGCGAAGCGACACCCTCGTCCACGCGGCGCTTGGCCTCGCAGGCCTCGCAGTGGCACTCCTCGTGGTACTCGCGCGGCTCGGTGTAGGTGGTGATGACACCCTCGAAGTTGCGCAGGATGACCTTGTCGGGGCTCTGCGAGATGACGTACTGGGGCATGACAGGCGTCTTGCCGCCGCCGCCGGGAGCGTCGACCACGAAAGTGGGCACGGCGTAGCCGCTGGTATGGCCGCGGAGGTTCTCGATGATCTCGATGCCCTTGCTGACGGGGGTACGGAAGTGCTCCAGACCCATGGAGAGGTCGCACTGGTAGATATAGTACGGACGCACGCGGTTGCGCACCAGCTCGTGCATCAGTTTCTTCATCACATGGACGCAGTCGTTCACGCCGCGCAGCAGCACCGTCTGGTTGCCCAGGGGGATGCCGGCGTTGGCCAGGCGGGCCAGGGCCTGCTCAGCCTCGGGGGTGAACTCGTTGGGGTGGTTGAAGTGGGTGTTGAGCCAGATGGGGTGGTACTTCTTCAGCATCTCGCACAGTTCGGGGGTGATGCGCTGCGGGCAGACCACGGGGGTGCGGCTGCCGATGCGGACGATCTCCACATGCGGGATGGCGCGGAGGCGCTGGATGATGTACTCGAGCTTCTTGTCGCTGACCATCAGGGCGTCGCCACCGGAGAGCAGCACGTCGCGCACCTGCGGGGTCTTCTCGATGTAAGCCAGGCACTTCTCGATGCGCTCGCTGGGGCTCTCGTCGTCCTTCTGGCCGGCGAAACGACGGCGCGTGCAGTGGCGGCAGTACATGGAGCACATGTCGGTGATGAGGAACAGCACACGGTCCGGATAGCGGTGGGTCAATCCGGGAGCGGGCGAATCCTCGTCCTCATGCAGGGGGTCGTTGAGGTCGGCGGGGGCGATGTTGCACTCGGCACCCTGCGGGATGGCCTGACGGCGGATGGGGTCGAAGGGGTCGTTGGGGTCGATGAGGCTCAGGTAGTAGGGCGTAATGGCCATACGGAACTTGGCCAGGGCCTTCTTGATGCCCTCGGCCTCTTCGGGCTCGAAGGTGAAATACTTGCTCAGCTCTTCGTAGGTCTCGATGCGGTTCTTCACCTGCCATTTCCAATCGTTCCACTCAGCGTCGCTGACGTTGGGGAACAGCTCTTTTCTGCGGTTTACTTTCATGATATATATTTATATTTCTTCTATAAATCAACACAATAGTGCTTCTACGCACCATTATAGTCGATGCAAAGATACAAAATTAGGCCGACATGGCCAAATAAAAAATGGAAAAAAGATTATTACAGGGGCAATCCTTTTATATCACATTGCGTATTATCCACCAAAGCATTATCAGCACCACATAGGTCATCACGACCCAACGCCTGCTCACCATGTCCCACAGGCGTTGGTCGCGGTTGCGCAACACGTATCCGGCGAGCAGCAGCACGATGTAGGGTAACGAGAGCCACAGGAACGGGTTGTAGCTCCACGCCTCCGCCCACTGCCCATGCAGGAAACTGTGCAGGGCACGCTGGTTGCCACACGAGGGGCACTCCCACCCCGTCAGCAGACGGAACGGGCACTTCAGCGGCCACCTCATACGCGAGGGGTCGGCAAAATAGTACACTGCCGGCAGCAGCACCCCTGCCGCCAGCAGCATTGTCCAAACGAGGGTTCGCCGTTTCAATAGTCAAAATCGGCCATCCCGCTGGCCAGTCCGCTGGTCACACCGACTGCAAACAAGAGGATGTAAACCAAAGCCAAAAGCAGGCCCACGCCGACACCCACAAGGGTGTAGATCTTGGCCTTCTTGGCAGCATCTTCGGCCTCGGCATACTGCCCTGCATAATACAGGGAATCAACCTTCGAGGCATAAACGATACCCACGATGCCCAAAGGCAGGCAGCACAGGATGGTGGAGAGGATGGACCAGACGAGGAAATTGTCCGGTTTCTTGGGCTTGTCGCTGATTTCTACCATATTTTGTATTTGTGTTTTGGTGGTTTTGTAATATTATCGAGAATGCAAAATTACACATTTTTTCCCATTCGGCCAAACAATATGGCAATATTTTTTCAATTAATGCGTTACAGCAAGGTAAAACAGTTTGTATAACACTTCGATGAGAACTCAGGAAAAAGCCATTCTGAACCGCACCGCCCTGCTGGTGGGCGACGCCGCCATGGAGCGCATCGCCGAGGCCCGCGTCATCGTCTTCGGCGTGGGCGGCGTAGGCTCCTGGTGCGCCGAGAGCCTGGTACGCAGCGGCATACGCCATCTGACCATTGTCGACTCCGACCGCGTCTGCATCACAAACGTCAACCGCCAGGCCATGGCCACCACCAGCACCGTGGGCCGCGTGAAGGTCGACGCCCTCCGCGAGCGCCTGCTGGACATCAACCCCCACGCCGACATCAACGCCATACAGGAGATCTTCTCCGCCGAGACCGCCGGGAGCTTCCACCTGGAGCAGTACGACTACATCGTCGATGCCATCGACAGCCTCAAGGACAAGATGGACCTCATCATCCTTGCCACCGCCGACAAGCAAGGCCCCAAGTTCTACAGCTCCATGGGCGCCGCCCTGAAGATGGACCCCACGAAGGTGCAGGTCAGCGAGTTCTGGAAGGTCGACGGCTGTCCGCTGGCGGCCACCCTGCGGCGTCGCATGCGCAAACAGAAACGTTTCCCGGGAAAGAAATTCCAATGTGTGTGGGGACCCGAAGTGCTGCCCAACCTGGGGCAGGCTCGCACCTGCGGCACCGAGGCCTGCATGTGTCCCAAGGCGCCACCTCTCAGCCCTTCTGGCAGCTCCCCTGCATCAGGGGAGCAGTACGGCCGCTCCGACCTGCTGAACCACGAATGGTGCACCTCCAAAGCCCAAATCAACGGCTCCATGTCGCACATCACCGCCATCTTCGGCTTCACCCTCGCCGGCCTGATCATACAAGATCTTTATAGCCAAGCTCAGGCGTAGAGCTCCTCGAAGAGGTTGCGGATGGGTTCGCTTTCGCGGAGGATGTTGAGTGTCAGCTCGGCATGGCCGCGGGCGTAGCCGTTGCCGACGATGAGGTTGATGTCCTTCCCCACCCCTTCGGCGCCCAGGGCGGCGCGTGTGAAGCTGGTGGCCATGGAGAAGAAATAGACACATCCGCGGCCCTTGGTGATGAGGATGGAGGTCATCTCGGTATTCGGAACATTAACATTGTTGATAGTCACGTCGGTGCCACGGCCGCCGGTGATAGCCATCACCTTGTTGTACACGTCCATGACGTTGGTGGCGTCGGCCACGATAACGTCCGTGGCGAGGCCCATATCCTTGATGCGCTGGGCGTTCTTCTCACTGTATTCCACCACGATAACCTTGCCGTAGGGGCCCACGTTCTGCATAGCCTGGTAGCAGCAGAGGATACCGCTCTTGCCGCCGCCGCCGATAAGGCACACGATGTCGCCCTCGGTCACCAGGCGGTCCACCTGCGCCGGGGCACCGGCCACGTCCAGCGCCGCCAGGGCCAGGCGCTCCGGCAGGTCGTTGGGCAGCACGGCGAAGAGGCCGCTCTCGAAGAGGATGGCCTGCGCCTCGACATCCACCTGGTCGTGCTGCGGGTCGAGGTGCTTGATCTGTTTGATTTTCAACGGTGTCAGACTCAGCGACACCAGCGTGGCAATCTTGTCGCCCACCTTCACCTTGGTGTTGTTGCGGAACTTGGGACCGATTTCCCTGACGGTGCCGATGAGCATGCCGCCGCTGCCGGTCACGGGGTTCTGCATCTTGCCCCGCTCGTCGACAATGCTGAGAATCATCTTCTTCATCTGCTCGGCGTCGTCGCTGCAGGCGTGGCGAATCTGGGTGTAGGAGGCCGAGTCGATGTTCAGCGTGCTGACGTCGATGAGCAGCTCGTTGTCGTAGATCTCCATCGTATTGTCCAGTTTCTGCGCCGGCTGCGGCAGGGTGCCCAGGGGCTCGATGACACGGTGTGTGCCATAGCGGTTTCCGTTGAGTCTCATAATCGTAAGTGTTTTTATTAGAACCTGCCGGAGGGTCTCCCCTGCCGGCAGGTTTTGTTGTAATAGGAACTATAGTGGCTATAGTGACTATAGGAACTATAGAAACTATAACTCTTAGGCGTAGAGCTCTTCGAAGATCTTGCGCAGCTTGGGGCACTCGCGGAGTTCCTGCAGGGTGAACTCGGCGTGGCCCTTGGTGTAGCCGTTGCCCATGATCATGTTCACATCGGCACCGATACCCTCGGCGCCGAGGCTGGCCTTGGTGAAGCTGGTGGCCATGCTGAAGAAGTAGACGACACCGTCGTCCTTGGTGCAGAGCACGGCGGTCATCTCCTGGTCGGGAACGTTGACGCAGTTGATGGTGACGTCGGCCATCTTGCCGTTGGTGAGGCGCTCGACGAGCTCATAGACCTGCACGGGGGTCATGCCGGCGGCGGACTCCACGATGTCGCAGAAGCCGAGGTCCTTGATGCGCTGGGTGCTCTTGGGGCTGTTGGCGATGCCGATGACCTTGCCGGTCACACCGACGCGCTTCTTGGCCTCGTAGCAGCAGAGCATGCCGCTCTTGCCACCGGCGCCGAGGATGACGACGGTCTGGCCGTACTGGCACAGCTTGGCGGTCTGGGCGGGAGCACCGGCGACGTCGAGGGCGCTGAGGGCCAGCTTCTCGGGCATGTCGGTAGGAATCTTGGCGTAGATGCCGCTCTCGAAGAGGATGGCCTTGCCCTTGATGTCGACCTGGTCGACCTCGGGACGGATCTCGAGGATCTCGTCGATGCGCAGCGGGGTCAGCGAGAGGCTGACGAGGGTGGCGATGCGGTCGCCCTCTTTGAGGTCGATCTTGCCCTTCAGGGCGTCGCCGATCTTCTCCACCTTGCCGAGGAGCATGCCGCCCGAACCGGTGCGACGGTTGCGGTGCTTGCCCTGGAGCTCGACGTTGAGGAGCATCTCCTTCTTCACCTCTTCCATGATCTTCTCCTGGCTGGCGCCTTCGCCGGCCTGCTGTTTGGCATAGTTGTGGATATCGGTGAACGAGGCGCTGTCGATGTTCAGGGTCTGAACATCGATGAGGATCTCGTTGTCGTAGATCTCGTCCATGTTGTTGTCAAGCTTGTTGGCGGGCTGAGGGAGAACACCCTTCGGCTCGATGACGCGGTGGGTACCGTACTTGTTGCCTTTTTTCTGCATAATATTGGTTTATTTTATTGATTATTAAATAAATTAACTAACTTTTCCTTAGTCATTGAACGTACAAAGATACAAAAAAAATTCGAATCCACGCGAAAAATTTCATTCTCCGGCAAAAAAAATCCCACGTCCCCACCCTCCTCCAACCTGCCACCCGAGGCATACCCGATACGCCCCCGATACGGCCGTTCTTATATTGTTCTTATATTGTTTACATATTGTTCGCATATTGTTCTTATATCCACAATATAGGAACAATATAAGAACAATATGTAAACAATATAAGAACAATATAAGAACGGCCGTATCGGGTACCTATTATCCCCCTGTCGGGTGCGGGATAAAATATTGTCCGAGTCGCACAATAAAACAGACAGAAGCGCGTTAAACAGAATAAAACAATTCGACATGAAAAGACCCGTATTCTTGACCATAGCACTGGCCATGAGCCTTTTGGCGGCAGCGCAGACGCCGCAGAAACCCCAGGCACCCCGCCAGCAGACTGCCCAAGTGCAGGCGGAGGACAACACGATATTCACCATCGTGGAGCAGATGCCGGAGTTTCCGGGCGGCATGGAGGCGCTGTACCAGTTTCTGGCGGCCAACATCAAGTATCCCGGAGGCCCGGACGACTGCGTCAGCGGCAAGGTGATTGTCAGCTTCGTCATCGAGAAGGACGGCACGGTAAGCGACGCCAAGGTGGTGCGCAAGCTGCATCCGGCCTTCGACGCGGAAGCGCTGCGTGTGGTGAAGCTGATGCCCAAGTGGGAACCCGGCCGCCAGGACGGCAAGCCGGTGCGCGTGCAATTCCACCTGCCCATCAACTTCAACTTGAAATAAAGCCATAAAACAATCTGTCAATCAAACACTAAAGAAAACATGAAAGTCATCATATTGGGACCCGCCTGGCTCTACCGTGGCGGCATTGCGGCATTCAACGAGCGGTTGGCCCGGCAGTATCAGGCCGAGGGGCACGAGGTGGAGGTGGTCACCTTCACACTGCAGTATCCGTCGTTCCTCTTCCCCGGCACCACGCAGTACAGCACCGACCCCGCCCCCGAGGGGCTGAAAATCACGCGCAAGCTGAACTCTATCAACCCCTTCAGCTGGCTGAGCACGGGGCGCTACATCCGCCGCCAGCGGCCCGACCTGGTGCTTTCGGCTTTCTGGCTGCCCTTCATGGCCCCGGCCATGGGCACCGCCCTGCGCCGCGCCAAGCGCAAGGGCATGCGCCGCGTCTCCATCCTGCACAACCTCATCCCCCACGAGCACCATCCCGGCGACAAACTCTTCTCGCGCTATTTCGTGGGTTCCAACGACGCTTTCATCACCCTCAGCCGTTCGGTGCTCGAAGACCTCAACGTCTTCGACCCCAAGGGTTTGAAACCGCGCACCTTCAGTCCGCACCCCCTCTACGACCACTACGGCGCCACCCTCGGCCGCAAGGAGGCCCTCGACCTCATCGGCCTGCGCGAGAACCAGCGCTACGTGCTCTTCTTCGGCTTTATCCGCGAATACAAAGGACTTGACCTGCTGCTCGATGCCATGGCCGACGAGCGGATGGAAAAGCTTGGCGTCAAGCTCATTGTGGCGGGCGAGTTCTATGGCGACCCCAAGCCTTACAAGGAGCAGATCAGCCGCCACGACATCGGCGACCGCGTGGTGCTGCACACCGAGTTCATCCCCGACCACGAGGTGAACCGCTATTTCTGCGCCGCCGACCTGGTGGTGCAGCCCTACAAGAACGCCACGCAAAGCGGTGTGAGTCAGATTGCTTACCACTTCGAGAAGCCCATGGTGGTGACCAACGTGGGCGGCCTGCCGGAGATAGTGCCCGACGGCAAGGCCGGTTTCGTTGTCAAGCCTGATTCGCAGGAGATTGCCGACGCGATAGTGCGTTATTTCGAGGAAGACTGGCAGCAGCGCCTCACCGAGGGCGTCCGCGAGGAGAAGAAGAAATACGCCTGGGACAAGATGACCGCCGCCATAGCCTCGCTGACTTGAAGACAAGGTCCCTTTTTTTTGAAGACAAGAAAAACAAGAAAAACAAAAAATGAATCTTGACATTTCCGAATTGAAGAGCTTCATCTACGATGTGGTCGGTGCCTTATATGAGGTTCACAAGGAACTTGGACCTGGGCTGAACGAGTATTGCTACCAGGAAGGGCTTGAAATGGAATTGTCGGAGAGGAACATCACATACGAAAGGGAATTGTCGTTCCACCCAACATATCATGGCATCGAGATGAACGCCGAATACAGAATCGATTTCCTATGTAAAGGCAAGATTATCATTGAATGCAAATCCGTCACGGAACTGACCAACACCCATAGGGCGCAGCTGTTCAACTATATGAGACTTCGCGGGGTTCCCTGCGGAATACTTGTAAATTTTGCCGACAAGCAAGTGGAAATAGAACGTTATTTCTATGATAAATTAGACAAGGACATACTCTCCGTTGATGGCAGAGTCATCTTCCATCGAGGAAGATAACACCTGTTGTGTTTTCCTTGACTTGATTATTTGTTTCCCCTATCGTCCTTGTTTATTTTTTTTGTTTTTCTTGTCTTTCTTGTCTTCCAAACCCCGTCCTATTCGATGCGGACGCGGGGGTCGAGCCAGCCGTAGACGAGGTCGGTGAGGATGTTGATGAGGACCAGGAGGACGCAGATGAAGAGGATGGCGCCCATGACGACGGGGAAGTCGTAGGTGTCGAGGGCGTTGACGATGACCACGCCCATGCCCTTCCAGTCGAACACGTATTCCACGAAGACGGCACCCGCCAGGAGGCCGGCGAGCCATCCAGAGGCCGAGGTGACGACGGGGTTGAGGGCGTTGCGCAGCGCATGGTGGACGACGACACGCCTGCGGCTGAGGCCTTTGGCCCGTGCGGTACGTATGTAGTCCTGCCCGAGGGCGTCGAGCATGGAGTTCTTGGTGAGCTGTGTCAGTGTGGCCAGAGGTCGGATGCCGAGGGTGAGGGCCGGGAGTATAAGGTTCTTGAGGTCAAGGTATTCGCCCTCGCCGTAGTCGTCGACGGTGAAGAGGTTGCCGAACATATTGAGGTGCGTCCAGTCGGCCAGCACGTAGGCGAAGAGCCAAGCGATGAGTATGGCGGCGAAGAAGGAGGGCAGCGACATGCCAAGGGTGCTGAGGACGAGCGTGGTGCGGTCGATCCAGGTGTCCTTGTGCAAAGCGCATACCACACCCAGCGTGATGCCCACCACGAGGGCGAAGAGCATGGCCACAAGGGCGAGGATTGCCGTCTGGGGGAAGGCCGTGGCGATGATTTCGCTCACCTTGCGCTGGCTCTGGTAGGAGCGGCGCAGGTAGGGGGCCTTGACCACCAGCGAGGTGGTTCCAAGGCGCAGGAGAGTGGCATAGCTGTATTTGTCGGGCGAGAGGAAGAAGAAGCTGGTGGAGTCGGCGTTGTTGTGCAGCGAGAGGGGCGCGAGGTCGTTGAGATAGCCTATATACTGCAGCCCCAGGGGCTTGTCGCGGCCGAGGTCGCGGTTGATGATGGCAATGCTCTCCTCGTCGGCGCGTTGACCAAGCATCATGCGTGCGGGGTCGCCGGGGAGGATGTTGAAGAGGAAGAACACCAGTGTGACCACCCCCAGGAGCACCAGGAAGCCATACATGAGCCGTTTTCCTACGTAGCGAAGCATTACTTTAAGTACTAATCCCTAAGTCCGTGAACAACACTCTTTTTCGCGACGAAGTCTTTTAGGTAAAAAGGTTCGAAATAGGCCACATCCTCGGTCTTGCCATCGGCGAGGCGTTGGGCGGCGAGGTCAATCATGCCCTCGGCCGAGAGGCGGAACGAATCATCGAAGCGGGCGTTGGGGTGGTTACCGAGGAGGGGTTGAGTCTTGGCGGCGCCGTCGCCGATGAAGGTCACCTCTCCGCGGTTCAGGTATTCGTCGAAGATGCCCTCGGTGATGACGTCCGCTGCCGTGGGGCGCAGCACGTCGAGGCCGGGGGCGACCATCATGGTGTAGCACTCCATGCGGCGGGCATCGATCATGGGGCATACAAGGCCCTTGTATTCAGGGTGCTGTCGATAGTAGAGCGCCGCCATGGAGAGCAGTGTGGGGACGGAGACCAGGGGGATGCCGAGGGCGTAGCAGATGCCCTTGGCGGAGCTGACGCCGATGCGGAGGCCGGTGTAGCTGCCGGGGCCTGCGGAGACGCAGACGGCCCCGAGGTCGCGGGGTGTGAGACGGTTCTCGTCGAGCACCTCCTGGATAAAGACCGAGAGGCGGGTGGAGTGTGCGTTGGGGACATCGCTGTCGCGACGGGCGAGGATGCGGCCCTCGGAGGCGAGGACCACGGAGCAGACTTGTGTGGCAGTTTCTATCAGTAAAGTGTTCATCTCATGTCGATTATTTCAGCCTCGGGATGTTTCGAGACATCGAATGCGAAAGACCCCCTCAGAAGGACGTGTTTCATCTTGGAGAAGTCGTAAATCTCGCGGCTGGAGTCGTATTTGTGCACCTCGAGCCGGCGCAGGGCGCCGGTCTCCTCGTTGACGAGGAGGCGTATCTTATGATAGCTTTGCGAGGAACGGGGTTGGAGGTCGACGACTGCCGTGCCGTCGTCCTCGGTGCGGATATACTTCACGCGGAAGTTCTTGTGGCAGTTGGCGATGAGGCGTGCTGGATTGAGCAGGTCGATCTCGTCGTCGTTAGGCATGTTGTTGATGACCACCTCGTTGGTGCTTTTGTTCCACTGCCAGACGGTTTTGCCGTCGCACCAGATTTCCATATTGTCCATTGCCACACTGTATTTTCCTTTCCAGTAGGAGACCTTCGCCGACTGTTTGGAGGTCTGTTTCTTCTGGCTGTCGAGCATGGTGAGTGTCACTGTTCCCTTGACGCTCTCGAGGTAGTCGGCGGCCTTTTTGAGGGCAGCGATGGCGTTCTCGTCGAGGTTGCCCTGCGAGCTGTGGGTGATCTGGGCATGGGCCTTGCCCATAAGTCCTATTAGCCCTATAAGGACTATAAGGACTATTTTCTTTATCATTCTCATAATCAATGCAAATTAACGCCGATAATGTTCATAAACTCCTCGCGGGTCTTGGGGTCTTTCATGAAGGCGCCGGTGAAGTCGGAGGTGGTGGTGACGGAGTTCTGCTTCTGCACGCCGCGCATGGACATGCACATGTGCTGGGCCTCGATGACGACGGCCACGCCGAGGGGGTTGAGAGTGCGCTGGATGCAGTCCTTGATTTGCTTGGTGAGGCGTTCCTGCACCTGCAGGCGGCGGGCGTAGGCGTCGACAACACGAGGTATCTTGCTCAGGCCCACGATGGTGCCGTTGGGGATATAGGCCACATGGGCCTTGCCGACGAAGGGCACCATGTGGTGCTCGCAGAGGGAGTAGAGCTCGATGTCCTTGACGACGACCATCTGCTTGTAGTCCTCGTGGAACATGGCCGAGCGGAGGATCTCCTCCGGGTCGAGGTCGTAGCCGTTGGTGAAAAAGAGCATGGCTTTGGCGATACGTTCGGGGCTCTTAATCAAGCCTTCACGCTCCGGATCTTCACCCAGAAGTTTAAGTATAGCCTTGTAGTGCCCGGCCATTTCGGCGACGCACTTTTCGTCATATTTGTCTATTTTCAGATAACCTTTTTCGCACATATCATTAAGTACTGTTATAACTATTCAACTTGCAAAAGCAGCCCTTTGAGGTATTCGCCCTCGGGGTGGCAGATGGAGACGGGGTGGTCCATGGCGTGTGGCAGCTGGCGCACGATGCGCACGGAACGGCGGGCGTTCATGGCGGCGGTGAAGACCATGGTCTGGAAATCGTCCTTGCTGACGGCCTGGCTGCAGGAGAAGGTCATCAGCAGTCCCCCTGCGGGAAGGGCTTCGAGGGCGCGCTGGTTGATGGAGCGATAGCCTTTAAGGCCCGCCTGGAGAGAACGGTGGTTCTTGGCGAAAGCCGGAGGGTCGAGGATGATGAAATCAAAGGGTGCAGATTGGTTCAAATATTTCAACACATCAGCCACTGTGCCCTGATGGGGGGCAGCGGTACCGAAATTGAGGGTTACATTGCGGTTGCAGAGTTCGATGGCTTTCTTGCTAATATCCACGGTCTCGACATATTCCGCGCCGCCCCGGAGGGCAGCCAGTGAGAAGCCGCCGGTGTAGCCGAAGCAGTTGAGGACGCGATGGCCTTTGGCAAGGTCCTGCACCAGACGCCTGTTCTCGCGCTGATCGATGAAAAAGCCCGTCTTCTGTCCATCGAAGAAGTTGATGAACAAGCGGTTGCCGCTCTCGGTTATCTCCCACTCCTGCGGTTCATCGCCCCACAGGTAGCCGTCCTCGGCACCGCCGGGACAGGTGGCGCTGCTCTTGTCGAAGATGGACTTTAGCCCATGGATGGACAAGAGTTCGACGCAAAGAGTGGAAAGCTTGGGGAAGAGTCTGTGCATGCCGACAGAGTGGGCCTGCAGGACAAGCACGCCGTTGTACCAGTCGGCCACGAGGCCAGGCATCTGGTCGCCTTCGGCATGGATGAGACGGAAGACGTTGGTGTCTGCCAGCCCGAAGAACCCCAGCCGTTCGCGGTAGGCGATGGCGGACTGAAGACGGCGGCGGAAGAAGGCCTCGTCGACCTCGGGAGTGTCGAAACTGAGTACCTTGCAGATGATACTCTCGTTCTGGTAGTGTCCCGTGGCCATCCACTGGCCGTGGGCGTCGACAACATCCACCAGGTCACCTTCTTGCGGTTCTCCAACGATGCGTTTTACCGCACCTGAGAATATCCAGGGGTGACGGCGCAGGAGGGCTTTCTCCTTGCCGGGGGCTATGATGAGCTGCGGACGCTTCATTGTTTCATCATGTGGATGGTCTGCTGGGGATTGTCGCTCTTGAAGACGGCATTGCCGGCCACCAGGACGTCGGCGCCGGCCTCGAAGAGCATGGGAGCGTTCTGGAGGTTGACGCCACCGTCGACCTCAATGAGGCACTGCGGGTTCTTGCGGTTGCACAACTCTCTCAGCTGGCGCACCTTATTGTATGTGTTCTCGATGAACTTCTGTCCGCCGAAGCCGGGGTTGACGCTCATCAGGAGCACCACGTCGCAGAGCTGGACGATGTCCTCGAGCAGGCAGACGGGCGACGAGGGGTTGAGCACCACCCCACCCTTCATGCCAGCGTCGTGGATGGCGTGGAGCACACGGTCGTGGTGGTGGCAGGCCTCGTAGTGGATGGTGAGGATATCGGCGCCGGCATCGCGGAAGTCCTGCACATAGCGGCCGGGGTCCTCGATCATCAGGTGCACGTCGAGGGGTTTCTGCGCATGCTTCTTGATGTGCTTGACGATGGGCTGGCCGAAGGAGATGTTGGGCACGAAGATGCCGTCCATCACGTCGACATGGAGCCAGTCGCACTCCGAGGCGTTGAGCATCTCGATGTCTCGCTGGAGGTTGCCGAAGTCGGCACTGAGAAGAGAGGGGGATATCAGTTTCATAAGGGTTAAGCTTTAAGTGTTAAGTTTTAAGTGTTTAGTGGTGATTATAGTTTTAGTTTTTCAAAGTTCTTGCCATAGACGCCCTGGGCCTTGTTGACCGAGATGAAGGCGTTCTCGTCAATGCGATGAATAATCTGCATGACGTGCGACTTGTCGGTGCGGTGCACCATCATCAGGAGCACCTTCTGGTTCTGCTTGGTGTAGCACCCCTCGGCGTCGAGGAGCGTGGCACCGCGGCCCACCTCGCGGGTGACGGCCTCGCCAATCTCGGAGTTCTTGAGCGAGAAGACCATGATCTGGTAGCTCTGCTTGTTGCCGTCGAGCACCATGTCGAGCACATAGGTCATAACGCCCATCACCACGTAGCCGTAGACCACGTTGCCCAGCTTGCCGGAGACGAAGTAAGAGCAGCCGACGATGACAATGTCGATGAGCATGATGACGCGGCCTGGGGAGATATTGTAGTACTTAGTGACTATCAGGGCGATAATGTCCGTTCCGCCGGTGTTGCCACCCATGATGAAGCTCAGGCCGATGCCCAAGCCGCAGAGGGCGCCGCCGATGATGGCGCACATGAAGGAATCGAACTGCATGGTGCCGTCGGCGTTCATGAAGAGGTTCTCCACATGCAGACCTTGCTGCCACATGATGAAGAACACGCTCGACATGGCGATGCCGTAGATGGTGTTGGCGCCGAACTTGGAACCCAGCATCTTGAAGCCGATGGAGACCAGGATGCCGTTGAAAATGAGGTTCAGAATACCGATGGGGATATGGATGCCCACGGCATAATAGAGGATGGCCGAGAGGCCGCTGACGCCGCCGCCGACAATCTGTGCCGGCAGCATAAAGGCCGACCAGCCAAAGGTATAGGTCATCAGTCCCAACGTGATGACCACGTAGGACATGATGATATTTTTGCTTTTCTTGAAAATCTGCATATTCTATTGTTTTTTACTGTAATCTCTTGGACCAAAGATGCTTGTGCCGATGCGAACGAGGGTGCTGCCCTCCTCGACGGCTATGGGGTAGTCGTGGCTCATGCCCATGGACACCTCGCGGAAGGCGGGGTTGTTGGCGAAGGTTTCGGCCTTGAGGGTGTCGAAAATGGACTTGACGCGGCGGAAGTCGTCGCGGACACGCGCCTGGTCGTCGGTGTGGCTGGCCATGCCCATCACGCCGCAGATGCGCACATGGGGATAGGCGGCGGGGTTGAAGCTGGCCGCCGAGAGTTCCTCGGGCAGGAAGCCGAACTTGGTCTCCTCCTGGGCCACATGCACCTGCAGCAGCACATCGACCACACGGTCCACCTTGGCGGCGGCATGTTCCACATCCTCAAGGTGCTCCATGGAGTCCACTCCGTGAATCATCGATACAAAACCGATATAGTATTTCAACTGCTTCGACTGCAGGTGGCCGATGAAGTGCCACTCGATGTCGCCGGGCAGCTGGGCGTGTTTGTCGCGCAGTTCGGTGGCGTAGTTCTCGCCGAAGAGGCGCTGGCCGGCGTTGTAGGCCTCCATGATGTCCTCCACGGGCTTCAGTTTCGATACCGCTATCAGCCTCGTTCCCTCGGGCAACGACGCCTTGATGCTTGCTATTTTTTCTGCTATCATACCCTCTCTAACGACAAAGCGTCTCTTTTATTATATAAATAAGAATAATTTTTTGCCAACGACCTTAGAGCGTCAGGCTGTAGTAGACACAGTCGGCGTCGCGGTAGAACTCGCGGGCGCCCCAGCGTTGCCAGTACTGGTGGGTCTTCAGGCGGTGCATCACGGGGATGAAGACGAAGTCATAGTTGGCCTTCAGCTCCGGCATGATGCTCATAATCATGTCGTAGTTGAGGCGCGTGCCACGGTATTCCGGAGCCACAATGAACGAGAACACCGCCGTATAGCGCCGCGCGTTCATGGCGGCCAGCAGGTCGGGCTTCTCGCGGGCGATGAGGGGTGTTTCCTCCTCGATGCGGTAGTCGCTCATGTTGAGCAGACCGATGATTGTGTTATTGTGTGATTGCGTTAATGCGTTAGTATTTGCCGCGTCAGCACTCACGCATTCACACGATAACGCATTACCACATTCAGAGATAGCTTTGACGCTGAGGGGCCAGTTGAAGTGCAGGTCTCTCACCCACCCTTCCACCTCGCGGCGGTCGAAACCGTACTGACGCACCATCCAGTCGACGGTCAGCGGCGCATCCTCCGGGCTCATTCTATGCAATGTATACTCCATGGTATTGCCTTAACTACTGAAAGAAACGACATTGTAACTCAGAAGTATTTCAGGATGATACGACAATTTGGCCTTCCGCAGGCCTTCGAGGCCCATGTCCTCCTCTCGGTTCACAAAGACAAAGTGTTCCGGCAGGTGGGCGCAGAACTGCTGGTTGATGACCGAGAAGAGGCCGTCGATATTGCGGTCGGCCTTTTCGACGCAGACATCGATGGTGTCGTCGGTGACAGCGGCGCCGTAGGTGAAGGCCACCATGCGGCCGTCGAGCCAGATGCTGCCGCCCATCATGCCCAACTCGTTCCAATGGGCGAAGACGGTCTCCACCACGCGTTGCTCGGCGGCGATGGTGTCGCCATATTCGGGGTTGGTGTCGCCACGCTCCTCACGCCAGAGGGCTTCCAGACGGCGGCATTCGTCGAACATCGCCGGTGTCAACGGACGGTATTCGAAATCGGGATGTTCCGACAGGAACTTGTTGACGTGGTTGCGCTTGGCCTTGAGCTTGCCACCGGCCAACGAGGCCAGGTCGGCCCGGCGGTAGATGTAGTCGTACTGGTTGCGCTGGGGCTCGACGGTGATGTTGATTCCCTTGCTGCAGGCGTTTTGCTGCAGCTGGAGCGCCGCCTCGTCTTCGAGGCCGAGCAGCGTCATGCGTCCGCCGCAGTCGTCGCTGATGGCCTGCAGCAGGTCGCAGCACGGCGTCCCAGCCATGCAAAGCATGTAGGCCCGCTCGCCATCGAGTGTAAAACGCAGCACCACAGCATCGGGCAGAATGCACACCTCGGTGCGGAACCAGAACTGCCAGCCCACGAGGTTGGCGAAAGTGAAGTTGCAGTTGCGCCGCCCGCTGCGTAGGCTGACGGCCTGGTAGGCCTCGCGGTCGGCGAGGGTGAGGGGGTGAAAGTTCAGCATAATGTAGGTGTAATGATTACGTCGACCATGTCGCCGAAGGACTTGCCAATCTTCTGGCGGATGTCTTTCGTAATTCCTATTATATAGCAGATGTTGCCGTCGGCATCCTTGACACCCATATTGACCACGCTGCCGCTGTAGGGGTGGCCGTCGAAGGTGGCCTCCACCTTGAGGCGGCCTTTGCCGTAGACATCCTTAATATTAACAGGTACAATAACATAAGCGGCATCCATGTCGCCATTGCGGAGGATGGTGGCGGTGAAACGGTGTTGCATAATCATTTATATGTTGGGATATCTCTCACTACCGGAATGGTGAAACTTTTTAGCAATGCAAGAAGAAACAAAACGAGATAGATAACTTTCACCGCCACACTATATGGTTTCAATTTCTTCCGATCTGCAGGCGACAAGCCATCACCCCCAACTCCGAAAATGTAGTTCAACCAGTGCTTTTCTTGTTTTTTCATATCATCTTCAGGAAGCCAACTTCCTTCTCTGTCAACTCGCGCCAGCGGCCGCGGGGGAGGTCTTTCTTGGTGAGGCCGGCAAAGACGGTGCGGTCCAGCTTGTGCACCTCGTAGCCGAGGGCTTCGAAGAGGCGGCGCACGATACGGTTGCGGCCGCTGTGCAGCTCGACGCCCACGACGCGCTTGTCGATGGTGCCTCCGGTGGCGGCATACTGTATGTCGTCCACATGCATGGGACCGTCCTCCAGCTCGATGCCTTCGAGGAGTTTCTTCATATCCTCCTTGGTGACGGGCTTGTTAAGCTCCACCTGGTAGATTTTGTAGACCTGCGTGCTGGGGTGAGTCAGTTTCTTGGCCAGCTCGCCGTCGTTGGTGAAGAGCAGCAGGCCGGTGGTGGCGCGGTCTAGGCGACCCACGGGATAGATGCGCTCGGCACAGCAGCCGTCCATGAGCATCATGACGGTGCGGCGCTCCTGCGGGTCGTCGGTGGTGGTGATGAAGCCTTTGGGCTTGTTGAGCAGGAAGTAGCGGTGGCGCTCGCTGCGGAGCTTCTCGCCGCCGTACTGCACATCGTCGCCAGGCATGACCATGTAGCCCATCTCGGTGACCACCTTGCCGTTGACCTTCACGCTGCCGGCGGCGATGAGTTCGTCGGCCTCGCGGCGCGAGCAGATGCCGGCATGGGCGATGTACTTGTTCAGGCGCATCGAACCCTCGGGGTGCTCCTGCTTGGGTTTTTGCGGAGCGGTCTTTTTTCTTCCCGCTGCGCGGAAGTCCATGGAGCCGTTTCTCCTCTCCCCTGCCCTGCGCGAGTCCGCAGTGCCGGATTTTACAGATCTGCGCATTTCGCCGGAGGCGGGAGCCTTCTTTCTGGCAGGTTCGCGCGATTCTGTCGTTGCAGGCTTCCTTGTTTTATGGTTTTCGCCGGAGGCGGAAGGCTTAGCGCTCCTCGGTGTTTTGTTGTTGTCTTTCTTTATCATGTTCTGTTTGTTTTTCTTTCCATTCATTGAGCTCCATCATGGCGCGGTAATGACCGCCGAAATGCATCACATAGGGCCACGTGTACTCCTTCTCCTGGTACTTGAGGAACTTCTCCACCTCGCGCACCAGCATCAACAGCACGCCCAACTTGCGCTGGTAGAGCCACTTCAGCGAGTCGACATCGTGCCTGCAGGCCAGGGCGAAACGCAGGTTGACCGTCGTCAGTCCGTTGCGGACCCAGTCGATGGCCTTCTCGTCGCCGTCGCAAGCGTTGCTGAGGATTGCCAGCCAGGCGTAGTTGTTCTTGAAGAGCCACACCATGGCGTCGTCGTCGCCACGTATGGCGTTGCTGAAGGCCGCCAACTCCGGGTAGCCACTCTCAATCAGCACCTTGAAGAAATCAATGCGTCCGCTGACGCTCTTCACCAGCGCCAGCAGCACCTTCACATCGTATTGCTCCAAGCCTTTCATGCTCCCTATCAACGCAAAAAAAACAAAAATATTGCACAATGTCACCTTCGGAGAAAAAATAAATTTTGCCACCTCGCAGAAATGTCGTATCTTTGCAGTCGAAATGGAACATGTAATCAACACACCACGGCAGCAAGTCATCATGGCTTTTGTGGCAACTTGCATTGAAACTACAGCAAGAGCTATGGGCGTTGATTTCTCAGAGGTTTTCGAACGGATGAAACGTCTGGGAATGATTGAAAAATACATCTATCCTAATTACGAGACCCTACATACCGAGAGTCGCGAAAATCTGGCCAAGGATATGATTGAATGTATGAACAGATGGGAGGCTACCAAATGATAACAGTATATCACGGAGGAACTGAAATAATAAAACAACCTGTTTGTAGGTTTGGTCGCCCGAATCTTGACTTCGGACAAGGCTTTTATGTTACCGATGTAAAAGAACAGGCCATACAATGGGCTGTCCGCATGTCCGAGAGGCGCGGTATGACTCCTCTACTCAATCGTTACAACCTTGACCGCGATGCCATCCTCTCCATCGGTCGATGCAAAGTATTCTCTGCTTACGATGCCGACTGGCTGGAGTTCATCATTGCGTGCCGCCAAGGGGCCGACCCCTCGAAGGAATACGACTATATCGAAGGTGGCGTAGCCAACGACAGGGTTATTGATACCGTGAACCTGTACATTCTCGGACTGATGGATTTGAACACCGCCCTTGGGCGACTTTCAGAACATCGGCCAAACAACCAGATGTGCTTGTTAAATCAGGCATTAACCGACAAATACCTAGAATATGACAGCACCGAGACAATATGACGACCCCGCCAAGGCTCCCGTGATACAGGAGATAATACTCAGCAACCGCATCGGAGCAATTGCCGTCGACCTCTCCCAGCGGCTGGGCATAGACCCCTTGCGGGCCCTGATGCTTTTCTACGGCAGCCGCACATGCCGCGACCTGCACAACAAAGCGACCGGCCTCTACCTCTACGGCGACCGCTACATTGCCGATGAGATGATGCGCGAAGCCGACATGTAACCATTGCATATTGAGATACCACATCCGCCGCAGGAGACCCCTGCGGCGGTCTTTTTTTTTCGATGTGGTGGAAAATAAATTTTGCCACCTCGCAGAAATGTCGTATCTTTGCAGTCGATTTCAACAGTGAAATCACCGAAGCGTTATACGCGTTCTGTGCAAAGGAACCTGAGAAACTCCATAGTAATGCAGAATCAGTGTAATGGTCTTCGCTATTTAGCGTGGGCTTATTGCATCTTCTCATTACAAGGTAATTCTCAGGACCTCTTTGCAGGAAGCGGCATACGGCGCCACGCTTCTTTTATTATTAATGCTCGACGCGGCGCGGGAGAGCAGTAGAAGTTGCACCCGGCACAAATTAGGGTATGATAAAATGAAAAAAATACTATTTGCATTAGTAATGCTTTTGATTGGTGGAACTACATTTGCCCAAGAAAAGCAGAATGCGACAGAGGAATCTAACAGCAAAACTCTTGAGTTCATGAAAAAAGACGGGACTCTAATTCAGAGGGAATTCTATCCGTTAGGAAAAGTCAAAGGTGTTGAATGTGAAGTACTGGTCATCACAGACCTGATTAGCAAAAAGAAAATCGGTTGTATGCGGTTAAAAACCAGTTATTCTTCCTCATATTCTTCCGATACATATATTGGCACATTAGATTATGATGAGATTGACGCATGTATTAAGTCCATAAACTATATCAACACTAATGTCATTAACAGCAAACCGGAACAGTATACAGAAGTTGAGTATAAAACAAGAGACAAAGTTGTGGTTGGTGCTTTCTATCAAGAAAACAAATCTAACTGGAGAGCTTACGTCCAAACCAAAAGCTATACCAATCGGTCTATGGAATTCTTTGCCGCTTCTGAATTAACAGAATTAGCATCAAAAATGACGCAAGCGAAGGCAATTATAGAGGAAAAAACTAAATAATAAACTCCAATTAATTTTTGAAACGGGGCCAAAAGTGTCGCAAGGCCCAATCGATTTTGAAAATGGCCAAAATGAGTGTCGCAAAGCCCAATCAGTTTTGAAAACGGCTAAAATGAGTGTTGCAAGGCCCAAATGATTTTGAAAACGGCCAGAATGAGTGTCGACAGGGCCAAACAATTTTGAAAACGGCTAAAATGAGTGTCGCAAGGCCCAAACAATTTTGGAAACGGCAAAAATGACTCATTACAACGCCATGCAGTTTTGTAAACGGCCGAAATTGGTCATTATGGCACCGTGCAAATTTTGAAACGAAGAATAGACAAAAATGAAGAGGCCCGCGACGGATGTCGCGGGCCCCTGGATTTAAGCATTTACATCAACACCTGCGCCCATTGTGGGATATCGTCGGTGTAACGTTTGATGATTGCGCCATTGGCAAAACGGAAGAGGATGCGCGCCTCACGACCATCGACAGAATTGTCATAAACATAGACTCTGTCAGCGATACTGGTAGCAACCTTACAATTGATGATGGATTTTTGATAACGGGATATTATCTTGGCAATCGGAACATCATGACCTCCTTTCATCACACGTCCGGCAATACGAGCAGCGTTGATCATAGGCGATTCAGTGCAGACAAAGAACAGGCGGATGAAAAAACCGGCCTGCTTTGCCCGACGGATGAAGTCCAGTTTGTCATCGGCAGAGAAAACCGTCTCGAATATCATGCTTTGCCTATCGTCCAGGCTCTGTTCGCGCCAGTCAGCACAATATATGGCGGCTTGCCTTACTGCGTCAGCCGAATTCCAGTCGCCGAAACGTTCCTGCGCCACTTGGTCGGGGTTGATATAGACCGAGTTCTCCAGCCACTCATGGTGCAGAATACGCGACGTGATGGTGGTTTTGCCCGAACCATTGGGTCCGGCAATGACAATCAACACAGGACGATGGAGCGTTTCTGTCATAGCACAGCAACCTTTTTCTGCAACATGGCGCTGATTTCTTTGAAATAGTCAGCCAACGCTTTGTTTGTAGATGCTGTGGCCTCGGCTGCGGCCTCTTTCATTATGGCAGCGAGCATCTCGTCCGAAGGCTCTTCCATAGAGGTGAGACGGTAGGAATTCAATTCTTTCTCTGACATAACAACATTATTATTTATCCGCGCACCTTGGCCCCCAGCTGGGTCTCGAGGGTCTTTTGGATCTTGGCCATGGTGGTCTCAATCTGTTTGTCGTTGAGAGTCTTGTCCTTGTCCTGCAGGATAAAGCTGACGGCGTAGGACTTGAAGCCGTCGGCGATGCCTTTGCCCTCGTAGACGTCGAAGAGGCTGACGCGCTTGAGGAGTTTCTTCTCGCACTGCATGGCGGCCTGCTCGATGGCGGCGAAGGTGACATCCTTCTTCAGGATGAGGGCCAGGTCGCGGCGCACTTCGGGGAACTTGGCCACTTCCTGATACTGCACCTCCTTGGTCGGATAGCCCTTGAGGAGGAGCGTCCAGTTGAGGTCGGCGTAGTAGACGGGCTGCTTGATGTCCATCCGCTTCAGCGTCTCGCGGCCGATGCGGCCGAGGGTGCCCAGCAACTTCTTGCTGTCGCGCTGCACGATGTCGAGACCTTCGGCGAAGAACTTGTACTGCGTCGGGACCATCTCCACGCGGCCCATGTTGACGCGCATGCGATGCAGGATGTCCATGACGTAGGCCTTGAGGTAGAAGAAGTCGGCCTCGGCGGGTTTCATCTTCCAACTCTCGGGCGTCATGTTGCCGGTGAGGAAGATGCTGACGTGCTCGGTCTCGTTGAAGCGCTTGGTGACGGGCAGCTCCTGGTTGGCGGCCTCGTCGGTCTTCACGTAGCTGCGGCCGAACTCGTAGAGCTTCTGGTCGTGGATCTTATAATTAATGTTACGCGCGATGCACTCCAGGCCGCTGTAGAGCAGCGTCTGGCGCATGACGTTGAGTTCCTTCGACAGGGGGTTGATGATGGGAATGCAGCGGTCGGCCGGGAAGTCGGGATTCTCGTCGTAGTATTCACTCTTGGTGAGCGAGTTGTTCATTATCTCGCTGAAGCCGTTGTCGGTGAGGTAGTCGCTCACGGCGTTCTTCAGCTTGCGCGGATCGGGCTTCTTGCCGTAGGAAAGGCAGCTGTTGACCGTGGTGCCGATGTGGATGTTGTTGTAGCCGTAGATGCGCATGATTTCCTCCACGATGTCGCACTCACGCGTGACGTCGGCCTTGCAGGTGGGCACCTTGAGGGTCATGCCCTCGGCATCCTCACGCACAATCTCGATGTCGAGCGACGTGAGGGCCGTACGCACGGCCTCCAGCGGTATGTCCTGACCCACGAGGTCGAACATGCGGCGGAAATTCACCTCCACCGTGGGACGCTCAATCTTGTTGGGGTAGAGGTCCACCATCTGGCCGCAGATGTCGCCACCGGCCAGCTCGCGGATGAGCTTCACGGCACGGCGCAAGGCCCACTCGGTGATGTTGGGGTCGCAGGTGCGCTCGTATCGGTAGCTGGCGTCGGTCTTCAGCGTGTGGCGCTGGCTGGTCTTGCGGATGCTCACGGGGTTGAAGAAGGCGCTCTCGAGGAAGACATTCGTGGTATCCATGCTCACGCCGCTCTTCTGCCCGCCGAATACACCGGCGATGCACATACCCTCGTTCTCGTCGCAGATCATCAGGTCGCGGGCGTCGAGCGTGCGCTCCACGCCGTCGAGGGTGACGAACTTGGTGCCCTGCGGCAGGCGCTTCACAACGACATGGCCGCCGCCGATCTTGTCGGCATCGAAGGCGTGCAGCGGCTGGCCCACCTCCATCATGACGAAGTTGGTGACGTCGACGATATTGTTGATGGGTCGCAGGCCCACGGTGCGCAGGCGGTTCTGCAGCCACTCGGGGCTCTCCCCTACCTTCACATTGCGCAGCGTGATGCCCGTATAGCGCGGGCAGAGGTCCGGTTCCTCCACGGTGACACGGATGGCCTCCGGGCTATCCGGAAGTTCTGGAAGTTCCGGAGCCTCCGGCCACTTTATGCTAAGTTGCTTCCCCTCGCGGGTATTGCGGACGGCCACCACGTCGCGGGCCACGCCGATGTGCGAGATGGCGTCCATGCGGTTGGCGGTGATGGCCACCTCCAGCAGGCAGTCGTCCTTCACGTGGAAGTACTCCTTGGCGGGCATTCCCACGGGGGCGTCGTCCGGCAGCACCATGATGCCGGCATGGTCGGTGCCCAGCTGCAGCTCGTCGGCAGCGCAGAGCATACCCTCGCTGACGGCACCGCGCAGCTTGCCCTTCTTGATCTCGTAGTACTCGGTGTCCGAGGTGTAGATCTTGGTGCCGATCTGGGCGCACACCACCTTCTGGCCGGCAGCCACGTTGGGGGCGCCGCAGACGATGTTCAGCGGACGCTCGCCGCCCACGTCGACAGTGGTCAGATGCAGGTGGTCGCTGTCGGGGTGCGGCTCGCAGGTCAGCACCTGCGCTATCACCACATGCTCCAGACCACCCTTGATGGTCTCCACCTTCTCCATGCTGTCCACCTCCAGGCCGGAGAAAGTCAGCAGGTCGTCCAACTGTTGAGGAGTCATATCCTCAATATCCACATATTCTTTGAGCCAATCAAAAGATATATTCATAATAGAGATTCCTTTTTGTCATTAAACTATTTGATCTTTGCCCAGCTGTCTTTAAGGGTGCAGGTGCGGTTGAAGACGGGGTGCTCGGGAGTGCTGTCGCGGTCGGTGCAGAAGTAGCCCATGCGCTCGAACTGGTAGCGCACAATGCCGTCTTTCCACTTGCCGCTTTCCGCTTTCCACTCGGCCAAGGCCGGCTCGCACTTGGCGGTGACCACCTTCAGGCTGTTGGGGTTGAGGTTCTCGAGGAAGGTGTGGCCCTCTTCGACATCGTCCGGTGCCTCGACGGCGAAGAGGCGGTCGAACAGGCGCACCTCGGCGTCCACGGCGCTGTGGGCCGCCACCCAGTGGATGGTGCCCTTCACCTTGCGGCCGTCGGGGGCATCGCCGCCACGCGTGGCAGGGTCGTAGGTGCAATGGATGCAGGTGATGTTGCCCTCGGCGTCCTTCTCAACGCTCTGTGCAGTAACGAAATAGGCATAGCGCAGACGCACCTCCTGGCCGATGGCCATACGGAAGTACTTCTTGGGCGCCACCTCCATAAAGTCCTCGCGCTCAATCCACAACTCGCGTCCGAAGGGCACCTGGCGCGTGCCGTCCTCGGCGCACTCCGGGTTGTTGACGGCCGTCAGCATCTCGGTCTGTCCCTCGGGATAGTTGTCGATGACGACCTTCACCGGGTCGAGCACGGCCATGCGGCGCTGGGCCACCTTGTTCAGATGCTCGCGGAGCGAGAACTCCAACAGGCTGTAGTCGATGATGTTGTCGCGCTTGGCCACACCGATGCGATCGCAGAAAGCGCGGATGCTCTCGGGGGTATAGCCGCGGCGGCGGAACCCGCAGATGGTCGGCATGCGGGGGTCGTCCCAGCCGCTGACATAGTTTTCCTTCACCAGCTGCAGCAGCTTGCGCTTGGACATGACAGTGTAGTTGATGTTCAGGCGGGCAAATTCATATTGGTGGCTCGGCCAGATGCCCAGCTGCTCAATGAACCAGTCGTAGAGCGGACGGTGGATATCGAACTCCAAAGTGCAGATACTGTGCGTGATGTGCTCTATGGAATCGCTCTGGCCGTGGGCGTAGTCGTACATGGGGTAGATGCACCACTTGTCGCCGGTGCGGTGGTGGTGGGCATGGAGGATGCGGTACATGATGGGGTCGCGGAACATCATGTTGGGGTGCGCCATGTCGATTTTGGCGCGGAGCACCTTGCTGCCGTCCTCGAACTCGCCGGCGCGCATGCGGCGGAACAGGTCGAGGTTCTCCTCGACCGAGCGGTCGCGGAACGGGCTGTTCTTGCCGGGGGTGGTGACGGTGCCGCGGCCTTCGCGTATCTGGTCCAGCGTCTGGTCGTCGACATAGGCCAGGCCCTTCTGAATCAGCAGTTCGGCCCACTCGTAGAGCTGCTCGAAGTAGTCGGAGGCATAGTGCTTCTCCGCCCAGTCGAAGCCCAACCAGTGGATGTCCTCCTGGATGGAGTCGACGTATTCGGTGTCCTCCTTCACGGGGTTGGTGTCGTCGAAACGGAGGTTGGTCTTGCCGCCGTATTTCTTTGCCAGTCCGAAATTAATGCAAATCGACTTGGCATGGCCGATGTGCAGGTAGCCGTTGGGTTCCGGCGGAAAACGGGTCTGGATGCTGGTGTACTTGCCCTCGTTCAGGCCCTGCTCGATAATCTCTTCAAGGAAATTCAGTTGCTTTTCAGCAGCGACGTTCTCTTCCATAATGATTTGATATATATATAGATTAATTTTATTTTAACTTCTAAACCAAATTGCAAATATACAAAAAGTATGACAAACAGCAAAAAATATTTTCCAACACATCCGCCAATTGCCGCCATCGCCGGCTCAAACACCCCCTGTAGAGACGCGGCATGCCCCGTCTCCACAGTCCCCACCCACCCCCTCCAACCCGGACCCAACCCCTACCCGATACGCCCCCAATACGGCATATCTTATATTGTTTTTATATTGTTCGCATATTGTTTACATATTGTTCTTATATCCACAATATAGGAACAATATAAGAACAATATGTAAACTATATAAGAACAATATAAGAACGGCCGAATCGGACACGAATTTGAAGCGGTTTTGACCCGGGATGAGGGCGGCGGAAATTTATTTCTTCCATATTGAAAAAAAGTTGTATCTTTGCAGCATGAAAAAGATAACATTTGCATTAGTCCTTGCAGGGTCCATCCTGCTGAGTTCGTGTGACATACTCACACAAGTGGCCTCGCAGTTCACCTCCGTGGCCAACCTCGCCAACTGCGAATTCGCGTTGAAGAACGTCTCCAACGTCAGTGTTGCCGGCGTCAATGTGAAGAATCTGACCAACGGCAACCTCTCGGCCACCGACATCGTGAAGCTCGTGGCCGCCTACCAGAGCAAGCAGGTGCCGCTGAACCTCAACGTCAACGTCGACGTGAAAAACCCCACCCAGACGCAGGCCGCCATGACGGCGCTGGACTGGATTCTGGCCATCGACGGCACCGACATGGCCAACGGCGTGTCGAGCAAGAACTACACCATTAAGCCCTCGACGACGACGACCGTGCCGCTGCCCGTGAGCACCGACCTGGGTCAGCTCTTCTCGCAGAAGGGCCTCGACGCGCTGAAGACTTTCGCCTCCAGCTTCGCCGGCGACGGCGTGTCGTCCAAGGTAGGCCTCCGCGTGCGTCCCAGCCTCAGCGTCGGCACCACCCAGGTCCCCTTCCCCAACTACATCACCCTGGAGAAGAAGACGGGCAAGAGTTGATGGACTGGTTTCCCCGCCTGCGGCGGAGATCCTGGAAATCCTGGAAATCTTAGATTATCAAAGATTTAAAAAGATCAGATTTTCTTTTTGTTCTTTTGGTTCTGATCGAGAGGAAAAAGAAGGTATCGGGGCGAGGCTCCGATATTTTTTTTGTGCCCCGATGTTGTGATTGGCGTTGTCGCAGCGTCTAATATAGCGTAATGGAAACAACCGAACAGAGATTCAAGGAGATGATCCACCGGCACCGCGATCTGATCTGGCGCGTGTGCAGCAGCTACCGGCTGAGCGCGGCGTGGACCACGGAGGACGCCTTCCACGAAGTGCTGTGCGACCTGTGGCGCGGGATGGGGACCTTCGACGGCCGCAGCGAGGAGCGCACATGGGTGTTCCGCGTGGCCACCAACACGATGATTTCGCTCTCGCGGAAGACCTCCAACCAGCCGACGGCGCCACCGCCCGAACGATACGACCCGGGCTACCGCGACGACGACTTCCTCGACCTGGTGACGCTCATCGAGGCCACCCCCGAACCCGACCGCACCATCGTCAAGGCACACGCACAAGGGTTTGGATACAAGGAGATTGCCGACATCACCGGCCTCACGGTGGCGGCGGTGAGCATGCGGCTTACGCGCGCATTGCGGAAATTGAGAAAACAATATAACCAATAATATTATGCGAGATTTCAAACAACAAATGGAACGATACGGCGACGAGATGAAGAGCGCCCGTTGCCCCCTGAGCGATGCGGAGCTGGACCGGGAGATACGCAGCGTGGTATGGAATACTCAAACGGACGACAATCAAACGGTCATGCCGCGTCGGCGCAGCCATTGGCTGTGGCCTTCGGTGGCGGCTGCCGCCTGCCTAGCCGTGCTCGTCCCGCTGAGCCTGCCGGCACGGGGCGCCGAGGGTATTGCCCGCGTCAATGTCAATGGCGAGCACCTCTATTTCGTCTGTAACAACGGCTGCTCAGCCGAAGGCACCTTGGAAACCTTTAAAACCATGATAAGATGAAACGACTGTTATTGCCACTCATTATCTTATTGTTAGCAGCTTGCCAACGCGAGGCCGAAATGCCCGAGGCCACCTCGGCGGCCAAAGAGGTCTACATGCAATATGCCGACTGCAAGGACCTCACCGTGGCCATGATTGGCGACTACCAGGGCTACAACGCCGTCATGCTGCAGGCACAGGATGCCGAAGGCTGGCTGCGGCTCTGCGAGGAGTTCGGCGTCGGCAAAAGGGTGGATGCCACTGCGTTGGACAGCACACAGGTATCGAGCCTGACAATAGGCAAAGTGCGCAGCGTCGACGGAGACAACCTACAGGCCCTGAAAGACTTGCTTGGGGACGACAGCGTCATGCTCGGGAACATTCTGTCAAACACGCCTGTGAACGTGCGGATAGACACCGCTTTTTCCATCACACACCGCGAGTACTGGAATCATGGAGTTCTGGTGGACTCCTCAACCTCGACGGCTGCCAGCAATCCTCAAAAGGAGGTGGACTTAATGCAACGTGCCATCGTACATGGTCACAATGGCTATATTGTGCGCGACGACAGCGACATGCTCACACTCTGGCTTTTCTTCTATAGCACCGAAGACGAAAAAAATCAAATACTTAACACTATAGTACAATGAAACAATTTGCATTCTTTACAGCGGCTTTCCTGCTCCTCGCCGCCTGCACCAAAGAGGAGCCGTCACCGACACCACAGGCCGAGCCTACGCCCACGACCTCATTGGCTGGCACCACGTGGGTGGGGACCTATGATGACAACTACCAAGACTTCCCTGCCACCCTCACTTGGACTCTCGACCTCCTCACCGACAGCACCGGCACCCTCCACCTCGACCTGGTGATTGCCGCCCAGCCACAACCTTCATTGGACAATGTCTTCACCTATACCTTCGACGGTACGAACGGAACCCTGTATAGCGACAACATGTCGGAGCCGGGCCACTTCGTGTATGATTCCACCAGGCGCACCATCACGATGACCTTACAGATAGGCGACGGGAACGTCACCCTTGGCGGCGAGACAGAGTTTCATCCGCAAGGTGAAACGCACGATGTCTTCCCCGTCAACACCTCGTGGGAGGCCAAGCAGCAGTTGCCGTCGGGCGACACGCTGATGCCTGTCAAATGGGGCTTGGACTTCTGGGAGTATGGTTGGGGCGGACAGGTGAACTACTGCGCCGCAGGCACCTGCAGCGGCACCTCGTTCCTCTGGCAATACGACAGCACATTGCATACCGGTCTTATCAACATCAACGGAACACAATGCCCATTCTCTTACGATCCCGCTACCGGAATTCTCACATTAAACTACAGCACAACAATATATGGCACCGCAATCACCATCGGTGGCACACTAACATTCCGTAGTAAGCCTGAAGAATAGCTGGGCGGCGGGTTCGATGAGGGCGTCGGGGAAGTCGTAGTCGGGATGGTGGAGTTCGGGCTGGTGCTCGCCGCTGCCGATGCCGAACATGGCGCCCTTGTAACGGAGGAGGTACTCGGCGAAGTCCTCGCTCCAGCGGTTGGGTTCCATCTGATAACGGACACGAAGCGGCACATCTTCTGCCGCTTTTTCTATTGCTTCCACGCAATCGCCGTTGTTCTCGGTGGCGCGGAAAGGTTCGACTAATGTGCGGCTGACTGTCAGTTTGTGGCGGGCGGCAATCTCGTCGACGGCGCTGTTGGCGTCATGAATCAGGCGTTCCATCTCGTCGTTGGTGAAGGCACGGAGGGTGAACATCACCTCGCCGTGTCCCGCTGAAGTACCGAAAGCCGGCGCCCCCACCCTCACGCATATCAGCGTAGACTGCCGAAACTCCCCATTTTGCCCATTAAACCCATTGAACCGAGTCATAATCTCCGCCACAGCCAGGCCGGGGTTGAGGCCCAGCTCGGGGGTGGAGGCGTGGGTTTCGCGGCCGTCGAGGTGGTAGACCACACCCGTGGAGGCGGCGGCGAAAGTCCTCGGACAGAGTACCACGGTACCCAGCGGATAGCCGGGGAGGTTGTGCAAGCCGTAGAAGCGCACGATGTTGTACTGCTGCAGGATGCCGCTCTCCAGCACGGCCTGTGAACCGGTGCCGGTCTCCTCGGCGGGCTGCCAGAGGAGGAGGATGTTTTTGTCAGTGTTAAGTGTTGAGTGTTTAGTGTTTAGTTGGCTGTCGCCATCCTGCGTAGCATCACTACACACTGAACACTGAGCACTAAACACTTCATCTATCAGTTCTGCCAGGCGGAGGAGGATGGTGGTGTGGCCGTCGTGGCCGCAGCGGTGGCCTATGGGCAGGGCGTCGGTGTCGGCGCGGAAGGCGATGGTGGGAACACCCCTCCGCCCTTCGGGCACCTCCCCTTGCGAAGGGGAGGAGTCTTTTGCCATCCAGACGGCGATGACGCCGTAGCCGCCGACGTTGGTGTAGACCTTGTCGGGGTGGAGGCCCTGCAGGTGACGGACAATCATATCGTGTGCAAACTGCTCGCTGCCGGCGGTCTGCGGGTGCTCGTGGAGCTGATGGCGTATTTCCTTGTAATCAATCATAGTTTCAAAATCTGTTCGCGGAAGAAGTCTCCGCGGTGTTCGAAGTTCTTGAAGGCGTCGTAGCTGGCCGCCGCCGGCGAGAGGAGCACTACCCCACCCTGCGGCGTATGGGCGGCGCACCAGGGGACGATCTTGGTGTAGTCGTCCTCTATGAGAGTGGCTGAGTGGCTGAGTGACTGGGTGGCTGAGTGTATCCTGCGGCCAGCATTGCCAACGAAGACAAGGTACGGGATGGGGTGCTCTTGCAGGAAGGCGACCAATGGACTGTAGTCGATGCCGCGGTCGAAACCGCCGAGGATAAGGGTGTCGACACGGCCGAGGGCTCGCACGGCGGCGATGGCGGCCTCGGGGATGGTGGAGATGCTGTCGTCGTACCAGGTGATGCCGCGCACCTCGCCGATGCGCTCCATGCGGTGGCGGAGGCCTTTGAAAGTGGAGAGCGGAGAGTGGAGAGTGGAGAGCGGCTGTCGTAGGACGAGGGAGGCCACACGGCAGGCCACGAGGGCGTTGCTGCGGTTGTGGTCGCCGGGGAGTGGGTAGGATGCGAGGAGCTGACGCTCTTCGTCGGTGATGTTCTGGAGACTATAGGGATGCTGCGCGGAGTGGAGAGTGGTGAGTGATGAGTGGGCGACGAGGTCGCGCAGCTCGGCGTTGTCGGTGCAGTAGAAGAAGTGGTCGCCCTCCTGCTGGCGCAGGGCTATCTGGAACTTGGCCATTTTGTAGCCGAGGTAGTTCTCGTAGTGGTCGAGGTGTTCCTGGAAGAGGTTGAGCAGCACGGCGATATGGGGGCCGCGATGGATGTTCTCCAGCTGGTGGCAGCTGAGTTCGGCCACAACGAGGGAGTCGGGGCGGAGGTCGTCGAGGATGTCGAAGAGGGGGATGCCGATGTTGCCGGCCAGGATGGAGCCAGGCAGCATGTGGTGAATAAGGCTGGCGGTGGTGGACTTGCCCTTGGTGCCGGTGACGCCGATGGTGAGGTCGCCGTAGACCTGCAGGAAGAGGTCGGTGAGGGAGGTTAGGTGAAAAGAGGATGAACCCCTCAGTCCTTCGGACAGCTCCCCTTGGGAAGGGGAGCAGCCAGTCGAGGCGAGGGAGGGGTCGTATTGGGGAAGAGGGAAACAGTGGAAGGTGGGGATGCCGGGGCTCTTGATGACGAGGTCGAAAGGCCAGTCGTCGTGCCACTGGTCGGCGGCGTCTTTCCACTTACCTTTTTCCACCTGCGTGGCGATGGTGACGGGTGCCGAGGGCAGGAGCCTCTTGATCAGGTTCTCGGCGCTCTTGCCTTCGCGGCCGTAGCCGGCGACGAGTATGCGGTGGCCCTGGAGGAGGGCTTTCAGTTGTTCTTCTCTGTACATGCTTGCTGAAGGATTTGGCGTTCTTCTTCTGTGAGGTTGCCGATGGGAGAAATATGCTCCAGGTTTATTATCTGCCGGCGGGACGCCGGCGCTCCATCATATTCCAGGAGTTTGGGGCGACGGTCTTTGTACCAGCGTTCGACGGCCATCTGGAGGGCTTGGCGCACCTCGCTGACAGTGCCAACGCACTCGAAGGGTTTGGTCTCGGCCAGGCCGAGGAGCTGGCGGAACTCGAGGTCGAGCGTTGTGTCGTCGAGCATCGACTTGCCGAAGATGGCGTTGAGACGCTCCGGCGCTATGAAGGGCGAAAGGATGATGTAGGCGAAGAGGCACTTGGCGCAGTGGCCACACCAGATGTCCTCCTTGCTGCCGACGTTGCAGGAGCGGAAGACGTCGTGGTAGGCCGTGAAACGGCTGAAAAGCATGGCTATCTGCAGCTCGGAGAGTGGACGCAGGAAGGAGAAGTAGTTGAAGCTGGGTGAATAGGCACGGAAGTCGTCCTCAAACTCGAGGCTCTTGCTGTATTGGTGGTTGACATAGCTGCCTTTCACGGTGCTCTCATTGGCGGAGCTCTCGTTGCTGAGGGCCACATTGGGGATGCCGCTGAGGACGGAGGCCAGGCGGGTGTAGAAGGCCAGCATGGCACTGAATGGGGTGTGGCCGTTGAGGTAGCCTTTGGCGTTGAGGTCCAGGAGCGTGGGGTCAATCTTGCGGCGGATGACGAGCACCTCCTCCAAGGGGAAGCCGGCCACACGGGCACACTCGCGCGTGGCGCCGCGGGGATTCATAATCAACGGCCGGATGGTCTTGCCCGCACGGCGCAGCAGCTCAAGCGTCACCACGCTGTCTTTGCCGCCGCCGATGGGGACAAGGTAGGAAGCGGAGAGTGGAGAGTGGAGAGTGGAAAGATTGGCTGCCGCACTCACACTTTCCACTTTCCACTTTTCACTTTCCACTTGCAGAAAGCCTTCCTGGCTTTCTGCAATGCCGTTGGTATAGAAGAACTCGCCGAGGCCGTTCCAGTAGAGCTTGCTCCAGAAGGCCGTCTGCTCGTCGGTCAGCGCGCCGCAGAGTACCTTGACCGTTGGCGGACAGGCACATTTCCAGTAGCTTATCAGTTCTATCATGCCGATGTCGAAAACCATGCGGTCCAGCACCTGGGCTGGAACATCACGGGAAAGGAAGGGGCGCGCCTCGATGAGGGCCTCGGGGTGGAACACCACGTCGCCCATGCGGAAGTCGAACCACAGCCGCAGCCCCTCGGCCGTCCACTCGTGGTGGAAGGCCTCGTAGAGAAACTCGGGATAGCGCTCCCGCAACTCGACGTATTTTGTACTATTGTTATTCATATTGCTATATAACTACATTCGGCGTAAAATATTGTATCCATGCCGTACTAAATATTTTTTCACCTGCGATACAATAAAAGAAACCGAGCTCCGTTATGGAACAAGTAACAAAAAAAACAGAAAAATGACCGATTTTATACTCCTCGACATCGCCAACGGCTGGAAGACCGGCATCATGATTGTGCTGATGATAGTGGTGTTCTACCTCTTCCTCATCCGTCCGCAAAGCCAGAAAACCAAGAAAGAAAAAGAATACCGCGACGGCCTGCAGAAGGGCGACCGCGTGATGACCGCCGGCGGCATCCACGTCAGCTTCGTCAGCCGCGACGGCGCATGGGCCATCGTCGAAGCCGCCCCCGGTGCCCGCATGAAAGTGCAGATTGGCACCCTGCAGCCCATCCCCGAAAAGAAACAGTAACAGGAGCACAGGCTCACGACCTACGTTCCTGTTAAGATTATTTAACACCAAAAACTCCGAAAACCCACGCGGTTTTCGGAGTTTTTTCGTATCTTTGCACCGCTTTTTTTGCTCAAAAAAAGAGCGGAAACAGCAGACTAAATACTGTTATACAATAGTTTAAAACAGAAAATGGCAACAGAAGAAACAAGGGAAAAGATAGTGGAAACGGCGTTGCAGATGTTCAACAGCCGCGGATGCCGGGGGGTGACGATGGACGACATCGCCCAGGCCCTCCACATGTCGAAACGCACCCTCTACGAGACCTTCGCCAACAAGGAGGAGCTGCTCACCGAATGCCTGATGCTGGTGCAGGAGCGCACCAACGAACGCCACCGCAAGGCCCACAGCCTGGTGGACGAGCCGTTGCTGGTAGCCATGTACATGCTGCGCACCAACGCCATGTTCATCCACAAATACAGCCGTATCATCGAGGAAACAGAACGCTACTACCCCGAAATCCACGACCGCTTCTTCAAACTGCACACGGGCGGCCTGCGGACCCTGATGGAGCACGGCATGGAATATGTGCGCAGCCACAACTATCTGAGAGCTGACGCCGATGTGGCGGTGGCCATCGACTTTTTCTGCAACCTCATCCAGCAGCAGCGCATCTCCGAGGTGCCCGACCGCGAGGAGTATGCACGGAGAATCAACGAGATATGCTTCACTTACCTGCGCGGACTGATGACCACCGAGACCCTCATGCGCTACGACAACCATGTGGACCGCTTCGCCGAGGTCATTCAGAAACTGGATGCCGACAACGAATAGTATAGTAAAGAAAAAAAAATAACAACAGATGAAATTGAAAAGACTGACATTAGCCATTGTGCTGGCAGGCATGGGACTCACGGCCACGGCGCAGCAGACGCTGCGGCTGTCGCTCGCCGAGGCCCAGCAGTATGCCGTCGAGCACAACCAGACCATGAAGAACGCCGACCTGGAGGTGAAGAAAGCCGAGATGGAGCGTTGGAAGACGCTGTCCTCCATGCTGCCGTCTGCCAAAGCCACTTTCGACTACCAGAACATGCTCGGCTACGAGATGGAGATGCACATGGGCGGCAGCGGCGGCCCCGCCATCAAGATTCCCCTCAACCCTAACGGCACCTTCGGCATCAACGCCTCTGTGGCCCTGACGGGTGCACAGATTGTGGGCACAATGCTTCAAAACCTGGCCATTGAGATGACCGACCTCTCGCGCCAGCAGACCGTGCAGCAAACCCGCTCGCAGGTGAAGAACATCTACGTCTCCATCCTCGTCATGGAAGAAACCGTGGGTCTGCTGGACTCCAGCCTGGCCAACCTTGAGCGCCTCGCCGCCACCAGCCAGGCCAGCGTCGACGTGGGCGCCGCCGAGCAGGTGGACGCCGACAAACTGCAGGTGCAGGTTGCCACCATGAAGAGCAGCATCAACAGCACCAAACGCTCGCTCCAGATGCTGCGCAACTCGCTGCTGCTCCAACTGGGTGCCGACGTCAACAGCAATGTCGAACTCACCACCCCCGTGGACGACATCCTCAACGTCGAGAACGCCGCCTCCATCCTCAACGAGCCTTTCCACATCGAAAACAACTACAACTACCAACTCCTGGCCAAGAACGAAGAACTGGCCACCCGCCAGGTCAACATGGCCTGGATGGACTTCCTGCCCACCGTAGCCCTCTTCTATCAGTACAGCGGCAAGACCTACTTCGGCGAGGACGAAGGCATGAACATGACGCCCCCCAACATGATCGGCGCCAGCATCAGCATGCCGCTGCTCACCACCGGCACCCGCTACGCCTCCATCAAGAGCGCCAAGATTGCCCAGCAGGAGACCGCCAACAGCCGCCGCCAGGCCGAGGACGGCCTGCGCGTGCAGTATAACCAGCTGCGCTACGACCTCGCCTCCGCCCTCGAGACCTACGACATCCAGCGCCGCAACCTCGATGTCACACAGCGCGTTTTTGCCAACGTCACGGAGAAATACAACTATGGCCGCGCCTCGAGCCTCGAGGTCACCACGGCCAGCACCGACATCATCTCCGCCCAGAGCAACTACATCCAGGCCGTCATGAGCGTCATCAGTGCCCAGGTGGCCCTCGAGGACCTGCTCAACTCCAACAGCCAGAATTAAAAACACACATCAACGAATAAAATAATAAGTACAATGAATAGATACCTCAAAATTGCGACCGTCGTCCTCGCCACCCTCTCCCTCGTGGCCTGCGGCGGCAAGGGTGGCGACAAAGCAGCCACCACCACCAAGAAAGAAGCCGAAAAAGTGAAAGTGCAGGTCCTCCAGAGCGAGCGCATCGCCAAGAGCCTCGAACTCTCCTCCACCCTCGAGGGCTACGAGACCATGAACATCGCCCCCTCCGTCACCGGCCACATCGAGCACATCTACGTCGAAGTGGGCAGCCGCGTGCAGAAGGGCTCCATGCTCGTCCGCATGGACCAGACCCAGCTCAACACCACCCGCATCAACCTCGCCTCCACCAAGACCGAGCTCGACCGCGTCACCGCCCTCAAAGCCTCCGGCTCCGTCAGCGAGCAGGTCTACGACCAGACCAAGGCCGGCTACGACCAGCTGGTGGAAAGCGAGCGTTTCCTCGACCAGAACACCTTCGTCAAGGCCCAGTTCGCCGGCGTCATCAGCGCCAAGAACTACGAGGACGGCGAGATGTATGCCGGCCAGCCCATCCTCACGCTGACCCAGATTTCCCGCCTCAAGGCCATCATCAACATCCCCGAGACCTACTTCCCCCTCGTCCGTCAGGGCATGAAGGTCGACATCGCCAGCGACATCTACCCCGACCAGACCTTCCCAGCCACCATCGAGATTGTCTACCCCACCATCGACCCCGCCAGCCACACCTTCCAGGCCAAGCTCAACATCCCCAACAGTTCTGAAAAGATCCGTCCCGGCATGTATGTCCGCGCCACCCTCGCCATCGGCGAGATCGACGCCATCGTCGTCCCCTACCAGAGCGTGCTGAAGCTCACCGGCAGCAATGACCGCTATGTCTTCGTGGCCGACGGCAACACCGCCCGCCGCGTGGCCGTCACCATGGGCCAGCGCTTCGACGACCGCATCGAAATCATCCCCGTCGAACCCGGTGCCATCAAAGCCGGCGACCGCCTCGTAGTCACCGGCCAGGCCCGCCTCGTCGACGGCGACAACCTGGAAATCGTCGAATAATAACACTATAGGTACTATAGACACTATAGCAACTATAAAACCCAAAACCTCAAACCAATGGCAATCTATAAAACCGCAATCAACAAGCCCATCACGACCGGCCTTATCTTCGTGGCCGTCATCGTGCTCGGCCTCTTCTCGCTGACGCGGCTGCCCATCGACCAGATGCCCGAGATGGACCCGCCCTACGTCACCGTTATGACCACCTACGCCGGCGCCAACGCCAGCGACATCGAGACCAACATCACCAAGCTGGTTGAAAACTCCCTCAACTCCGTCGACGGCCTGAAGAACATCACCTCCAACAGCCGCGACAACATCTCCGTCGTCACCCTCGAGTTCGAATGGGGCGCCGACATCGACGAGGCGCTCAACGACATCCGCTCCTACGTCGACCTCCTCTTCGACAACCTCCCCGACGGCGTCTCACGTCCCATGATCCTCAAGCTCAACTCCTCCGCCATGCCCATCATGGTCTACGGCTTCACCGCCAAGGAGAGCTATTCCGGTCTCGACCGCATCCTCGAGGACAACGTCGTCAACGAACTCAACCGCATCGACGGCATCGGCAACATCACCGTCTCCGGCGCCCCGGAGCGCTATGTCTACATCGACCTCGACCCCAAGCAGCTCGACGCCTACGGCATCTCCCTTGAGCAGGTGGGCCAGGCCATCTCGGCCAACAACCTCGACCTCGCCTCCGGCACCGTCAAGATGGGCAAGGAGCAGTACCAGATGCGCGTCAAGGGCGAATACGTCGAGAGCTCCGAGATAGCCGACATCGCCGTCACCACCACCTACACCGGCCGCCAGGTCTTCGTCCGCGACCTCGCCACCGTGCGCGACACTATCAAGGACCTCTCCCTCGACGAGAAAATCAACCGCCACGACGGCGCCCGCATCATCATCTCCAAGCAGACCGGCGCCAACACCGTGCAAATCGCACGCGAGGTGAAAGCCGAGATGGAACGCATCCAGAAAACCCTGCCCCCCGACATCGAGACCACCCTCATCCGCGACGGCTCGACCGACATCGTCAACGCCATCAACGGCCTCACCGAGTCCATCTTCTACGCCCTCCTCTTCGTGGTGCTCGTGGTGCTCGTCTTCCTCGGCAACTGGCGCGCCACCGTCATCATCTCCCTCACCATCCCCATCTCCCTCGTCACCTCCTTCATCTACCTCCTCCTCGCCGACTCCTCGCTCAACATCATCTCCCTGGCCTCCCTCACCGTGGCCATCGGCATGGTGGTCGACGATGCCATCGTGGTCCTGGAGAATATCTCCAAGCACATCGACCGCGGCGAGAACCCCCGCGAGGCCGCCATCTGCGCCACCAACGAGGTTTGGACCTCCGTCATCGCCACCACCCTGGTCCTTGTGGCCGTCTTCGTGCCACTGACCATGCTGCCCGGCATGATGGGTATCTTCATGAAGGAGATGGGCTGGATCATCACCATCGTCGTCTGCGTATCCACCACCGCCGCCATCACCCTCATCCCCATGCTCTCCTCCAAGATGCTCAAGGAGCGCCCCTTCTTCTTCAAGAAGGAGGAAGAGGAAGCCTACAACCGCAAGAAGGAGCGCAGCTTCTACAACCGCACCGTCATCCGGGCCTTCAACGCCATCGACGGCGCCTACGCCAACCTCCTCCGCTGGTGCCTGCGCCACAAACGCGTCACCCTCCTCATCGCCCTCGCCTTCTTCGTCGTCACCCTCATACCCCTCTTCACAGGCTCCATCGGCATGGACTTCATGAAGGAGCAGGACAACGGCCAGATCTCCATCACCGCCGAGCTGCAGCGCGGCACACGCATCGAGGAAACCCTCAAGACCGCCCGCCAGATGGAGGACGACGTCTACCGCATCCTCGGCGACGAGGTCATCGTGGTCTCCACCACCGCCGGCTCCAACGACGACGCCGGTTTCGCAGCCCTCTTCAACTCCACCACCAACAACAAGATCTCCATGAATATCCGCACCACCAAGAAGTACGACCGCGACATCACCATCTTCCAGATGCAGGAACAGCTGCGCCAGTGCTTCGCCGAATACCCCGAACTGGTCAACTACCAGGTCAGCCAGGGCGGCATGGGAATGGGCGGCCAGAACTCACTCTCGGTCGAAATCTACGGCTACGACTTCGACATCACCACCAACTTCACCCAGCAGCTCAAGAAGCGCGTCGAACAGAACGTCCCCGGCGCCCGCGACACCAAGGTCAGCCGCGACGAGGACCGCGCCGAGCTCAAGATCACCTTCGACAAGCAAAAACTGGCCCTCCACGGCCTCAACGGCTCCACCGTGGCCCTCTACGTCCGCAACCGCGTCAACGGCATGTCCGCCGGATTCCTCAAGGAGGACGGCGAGGAGTACAACATCGTGGTCCGTCTCCGCGAGGAGTACCGCTCCTCCATCTCCGACATCGAGCAACTCTCCATCCCCACCCCCACGGGCAAGATCATCAAGCTCGAGGAACTGGCCAAAGTCGAGGAGTACTGGTGCCCGCCCACCATCGAGCGCAAGAACCGCCAGCGCTACCTCACCCTCACCGTCATGCCCTACAACACCTCGCTGCAGGAGCTGGCACAGAGCGTGCAGCATGAGCTCGACCAGATGGAGATACCCTCCGACGTCCACGTCGCCCTCGCCGGCAACTACAAGGACCAGCAGGATTCCACACGCGACATGATGATGCTCGGCATGCTCATCCTCATGCTCGTCTACATCGTCATGGCCTCGCAGTTCGAATCCTTCTCCAAGCCCTTCATCATCATGTTCTCCATCCCCTTCGCCATCAGCGGCGTGGTGCTCATGATGTTCTTCACCGGCAACAACATCGACATGGTGGGCCTCCTCGGTCTCATCCTCCTCATCGGTATCGTCGTCAAGAACGGTATCGTGCTCGTCGACTACATCAACCTCATGCGCGAACGCGGCATCGCCCTCAACGAGGCCATCGCCCTCTCCGGACAGAGCCGTCTGCGCCCCGTGCTCATGACCGCCTTCACCACCATCCTCGGCATGATTCCCATGGCCACCTCCACCTCCGAGGGCTCCGAAATCTGGACCACCATGGGCCTCGTCGTCATCGGCGGCCTCACGGTCTCCACCTTCGTCACCCTCATCGTCGTCCCCGTACTCTACGGCGTCTTCAACCGACGCGGCGACATCGAGAAGAAGGAGCGCGAACGCCGCAAATTCGTATTCATGAACATTAACCTTAATGAAGAATAAACGTAAGTTGTGAGCTGTAAGTTTTAAGCTGTTAGTGGTTTGCACAACCTGCGTAACCACTTAAAACTCACAGCTCACAGATTAAAACTCGAAACTTGATATGAAAAGTGTCTTTATAGTATACAACCAGGCCAACAACGAACGTGCCGAATACATGCTCGACACCCTCGGCATCCGCGGCTTCACCTTCTGGGAGAACATTCAGGGCCGCGGCCACGAGAACGGCGACCCCCACCGCGGCACCCACACCTGGCCCGAACTCAACAACGCCATCCTCACCGTCGTCCCCGACGACCGCGTCGACGAGCTCCTCCAGGCCGTCCGCAAACTCGACCGCCGCAACGAGGAGGTCGGCATCCGCGCCTTCGTCTGGAACATCGAGCAGATGGTCTAATCCCCCCTCCCAAAAACAAGAACAAGGGCCGCACTCCGGCCCTTGTTTTCTTTTCCCCCGAACTCCCTCAAACACCCCACCCCTGCCCTACCCCATACGCCCCCAATACGGCCGTTCTTATATTGTTCTTATATTGTTTACATATTGTTCTTATATTGTTCTTATATCCCAGATATAGGAACAATATGTAAACAATATGCGAACTATATAAAAACAATATAAGAACGGCCGTATTAGACACCTATTATGTAGGGTTTAGGTGGCTGTCTATTTCCGTCCCGGGAATAGTCTGGATATGTATCCAGCGTTGCCGCTGCGCCGCAGGCTCTGTATGATGTCGCGTTGCATCTCGGGTTTGTAGAAGAAGAAGAGGCGCCGCTGGTCGGCCTTGTCGCCAGGGGCGGTGGCCACGTAGACGGGCTTCATCGTCGTGGGGTCGATGCCGGTGTAGTACATCTCGGTGCTCAGCGTCATGGGCGTCGGCGTGAAGTCCTGTATCTGCTCCAGGCGGTAGCCCATCTTCTTCATCTCCAGCGCCAGCTCGGCCATGTCCTGCAGACGGCAGCCAGGGTGGCTGCTGATGAAGTACGGTATCAGCTGGTACCGCAGCCCCGCCTGCTTGCATATCTCGTCGAAGCGGCGTTTCGTCTCCTTGAAGAGGCTGAACGACGGCTTGCGCATCAAGGCCAGCACCGCGTCCGACGTATGCTCCGGTGCCACCTTCAGCCGCCCGCTGGTGTGGTGCAGCACCACCTCCCGGAAGTACTCCCAACCGGAATTGTCAGTTATGAGTTCAGAGTTATGAGTTATGAGTTTTTTTGACGCGTCAGCCCCACTCTTAACTCTTAACTCATAACTCTTATCTGAAAACAGGTCACACCGTATCCCGCTCCCCACATACAGGTGCTTCACCTTGGGGTGCGCGCTCACCTTGCGCAGAAGTTCAATCATCGGCCGGTGGTCGCTGTCCAGGTTCTTGCACATCGAGGGCATCGAGCAGCTGTAGCGGCTGCACTTGCGGCAGAGGTCTGGGTTCTTGCCCTTCATCCTCCACATGTTCGCCGATGGCCCGCCGAGGTCCGTCAGCACGCCGTGGAACTCCGGGTCCTGGGCGATGAGGTTCACCTCGTTGAGGATGCTCTCCTCGCTGCGCGAGGCTATCTGCTTGCCCTGGTGGGCGCTGATGGTGCAGAACGAGCAGCCGCCGAAGCAGCCGCGGTGCGTGTTCACGCTCCAGCGTATCATCTCGAAGGCCGGTATCGGCCCGCGTTTCTTGTACTTCGGGTGAGGCAGGCGCATGTACGGCAGGTCGAAGCTAGCGTCGATCTCCTCCGTCGTCATCGGCGGCTCCGGCGGGTTCACCACCACCAGGCGGTCGCCGTGCCGTTGCACCAGCGTCGCACACTCAATCTTGTTGCTCTCCCGCTCGATGATGTGGTAGTTCTCGGCCTCGGCCCGCTTGCTGCGCTGGCACTCCTCAAATGAGTGCAACTCTATAATTGTTTTCTCCACCCCCTCCCCCTTCGGGGACTCCCCCTGTCTCAGGGGGAGAGCGGTTGGCGCCGGCTGCTCCCCTGAGACAGGGAACCCATCTCGAAGTGACGTTTGCATCCTCTGCTGCTCCCCTGAGACAGGGGAGCTGTCACGAAGTGACTGAGGGGTGGAATACGCCACCTGCGGCAGCCCATAGCAAGCCTCTATTCCCCTCCCCTCGTCCAGCAGGCGTGCAATCTTCAGCGTCGTCCTCTCCCCCATCCCGTAGAGGAGCAGGTCCGCCGGCGTGTCGATCAATATGGAGGGAAACAGCTTGTCGTCCCAGTAGTCGTAGTGCGCCAGCCGCCGCATGGAGGCCTCGATGCCCGCGATGATGACCGGCACATCTGGGTATATCTGTTTCAATATCCGCGTGTACACGTATGTCGCCCTGTCGGGCCGGAATCCAAACTGTCCGCCAGGCGTATAGGCGTCGTCGTGGCGCAGACGCCGCGCCGCCGTGTAGTGGTTCACCATGGAGTCCATCGCCCCGCTCGTCACCCCGAAGAACAGCCTCGGCCGCCCGAACTTGCGGAAATCCCTGAGGTCATCCCTCCAGTTCGGCTGCGGGATGATCGCCACGCGGTACCCCGCCGCCTCCAGCGTCCGCCCGATCACCGCCGTCCCAAACGACGGATGATCCACATAAGCGTCCCCCGTAACCAGCACCACATCCACCTGCTCCCACCCCAACCGATTCACCTCCTCCAACGTTATCGGCAAAAAATGTCCCATAGTTACACTAGTCTTCAGATTCTAAGTATCATTATGCAAGACATTATTTAAACACAAACACACTTTCGTCGCCGCAGATGTTGCGGATTTTGAGGCGGTGGGGTTTGGTGTCGGTGCGGATGGTGCCGTCCCAGAAACGGGTGGTTTTCTTGCCGTTCTCAATTACATAGCCGAGGCGGTCTATTTTGATCTCTGTGTCGCTGTGCCAGGGGGCCGACTTATCGGCCGTCGAACAGTCAACGGAGAGCCACTCAATGGTTTCCAGACCCTCCTCACTGATTAGGATGGGTTTAAACTCTTTCCCTTTGGAGGATGCCTGTGTCTGGCCTTTGATGTTGTATTCATCAATCTTGCGCCTCACACGGTCGCTGTAGAACCTCTCCACATTTACCTGCCATTTGGTGAAGATGCCATCTTGAACTTGGCTCACTGACAACTCTGCATCGTCCTCAACCACTACATTGTCAAGCACTTGTTTCAGGTCACGCAGTTCTATCTCTGCCATAGACACATCGTTGTTTTCGTGTATGAAGGCTTCTATATCCTGCCGGTCAGTAATGTCGATGTAGTAGACAATTACCTTACGCACATCATCGGGCAAATCGGGCATTGCCTCGTGAATTATTCGATTCATCAGCGGACGGTCGAGCAAGCGAGTGGTGCTATCCATCAGGTTTGGCAGGTAAACTGGCATCATACCGCACTGGCTGTCGTGGATGCTACCTTCCCAGAACTTGTCGAGTTTGTCCTCATTACGCAAGCCAAGGATAAGGCTGCGCAGTTTCTCCATTGTCTGCACGGGATTGCGGTAGAGTGACACGCCATCGCTTACTTCTTTGATGTCAAAACTAGCACCGAGAACCTGCAATCGGTCACGAGTGGTTTGGATGCTATTGAGGCCAATGTCATTGTGAATAAATCGACGACCAAGTTTCTGCGCCACCGCAGCCGTAACACCACTGCCACCAAAGAAGTCTGCCACCAACGTACCCTCATTGCTACTGGCTTTTATAATGCGTTCCAATAAAGCTTCTGGTTTTTGGGTGGCATAGTCAACACGCTCTTGTGCTTGAGAATTTACGGGGTTAATATCAATCCACAGCGATTGAGCAGGCATTCCAGGCAGTTCGTCGAGATAGACCTTGGAACGAATGCCTCCGGTCTTTGTATAATGCAGCCGTCCCTCCTTATCTAACCGTTCCATTGTCTCTTTTGGCATGCGCCAAAGTGATTTGTATCCCTTATATTCGTATTCATAGCCTCCTCCTTGCAGACCTTTTGCAGTCAGATTGCCACTATCCCATTTCCGCCCATCGGGGTCGGTTTGGGTAAATCGTGCAATGTATGCGTCATCGTATGGTTGAAAGACATTGTTAAAGATGTAATCAGATTGAGACTTAGTATAGAAGTAAATGCAATCAAAGTTGTTACCATAGAATTCAGCATCCGCATGTGCTGTGGCTCGTTTCCATATTATTTCATTTCTGAAATTGTCCTCACCGAATATCTCGTCCATCAGAATTTTGACATAATGACCAATATGGTAGTCAAGATGCACATAAATACTGGCACGCTCACTCATCACACTTTTGATAGCCATCAGGTTCTCGTACATCCAGTTAAGATAACGCTCTTTGTCCCACACGTCGCCATACATCTTTTCCTCAAAGGCTTTCAGCTCCTCTACATCCAATTCGCTTTCCGCTTGTTGTATGGCTTCTGCCACCTTTGGGTTGCGACGCACATACACCTTCTTAGCATAGTCGGCACCAGAGGCAAACGGCGGATCGATATAGACCAAATCCACCTCAATGCCCTGCTCCTTCAGATAGGCACAAGCCGACAGACACTCTCCTCGCAGCAGCAAGTTGCCATTGTCTTCGTTGCCGACGTGTTCCACCTGCTGCACCTCATACAGCGGCATCCCCCGCTGTATATGCTCCACCACCACATTGTTGTCCCGATAAGAAAGCATCCTCCGCGTCCGCACAAAATTGTCCAGCAACGCCTGCCCCTCAAGGGTATTAGGATAATAAGGTATGTATTTTATTGCCATGCTATAATAAACTATTTTTGTTGTCTTCTTAAAGAATCCACTGCCTCTGAGATTCCTTTGGTAGTCTTTTCTGAATTCCATTCATCCCAAAAGTCAACAGTTGCACTATTGGGCTTAATTGTTGGTTTATCAACAATAACCCTTGTCGGCAATAGCGATGCATCTCCAACGATAAGAGCCTCTCCAATATCAAGTATTGGTAGTAAATCTGCAAAGTCACCCAAATTATCAGGAAACAATCTTTTTATTACATTTTGGTCTTCTGGATTTGTAAGTCTCATTGCGATGAAATTACCGCATTGACTTAGGATTGTTTTGTTTACATCGGAAGGCCTTTGGCTAATAACAACCAATGCAACACCATACTTTCTCCCTTCTTTTGCAATCCTTTCAAAATTATGCAATCCTTTTTCGTTAATATTATCATCTGGATTTGTGGGTAAATATAAATGTGCTTCATCGCAAAACAGTGCAATAGGATGTCTTTTGTCATCTTTCATCCATTGCTGAACCGCAAAAACAAATCGTGCAATTAAACCTGTGATTAATGGGAGAATATCAGACGGCACTTCAGAAAAATCAATTATTTTAATTCCATTGTTGTTTCCAAAGTCCAAAAGTTTTTTTGCCAAATCATTCAACCAACCATATTTAAGTAAATCTTCTTTATCATTGAAAATGAAATTTAACCGTTTGTCCTGTAGTTTACTTTGCAATCTTTGAACGAATCTTGTTAATTTCCCATACAATGGCCCTTGCTTCTCTGTACCAACCTTTGAACCCGCAACCATTTCTGTATCTAATCTTTGTAATTCAGATAGGACGTTTGTGATTTTGTATGGAATCGGACTCTCGACAGTGAAATTGTTTAGCACATCCGTTTTCCCTTCATTGTAAAGAGTTTCCTTTTTGTTGTTAATAATTAAATCAAACAATATTCTTGCCTGATTTGGTGCATTAATGTCACTTCGATCTAATAGCATTGATTCCATTTCTTCATATGAAAGCATCCAATATGGGAGGAAGAGAACATTATCATCAGGATTGTCAGACGGACCAGCTATTTTTAAGGTTATAGTATTGTCTAATTTGTCCAAAGGACTATATTCGCCATGCAAATCAAAGACTAAGCAGTTAATAGACTTCAGTTTAGATGCTTTCTCTAGAATGTTTGCCACAGTCCATGATTTCCCAGATCCAGTGCCTCCAACTATTACTGCATGTCTCTGAAAGAATTTATTACCATCAAGATTTGCTTTTGAATCTTCGGAAATCGTATAGTTACCGATAGTTAAGGGGTTGTCACTATTGGATGAAATAATATCCATGAATTCCGACAATTCGCGTCCTTGTAGTAAGAAGCAATCCGCATTTATGCTCGGAACTGTATTGAGTGTTCTTTTGAATTTGTTTTTCTCAAGGCCGTCTTTGCCAATAAGTGTACCTACAAGATTAACACGAACAACATTTTCAATGACCATATCGGGGTCTGAAGATTCATCGGTTTTATCAGAAACCGACTTTCTTAAGATTTTGGAGACCAAGCCAATTATTTTCTCATTTGTTTTTGTAGAACGAATTTGAACAATCTGATTAACTTGAACGCTATTTAATAAGCCTTCGTTTTCTACAATTATGGTTGCGTTGCCTGTGTCAACACTTTGAACTTTCCCTATCAAATTTTCGTTTTCCATGTTTTATTTGTTAAAAAATGATTTTTAAGAATTCGTCCAATTTCCAATCAGCTCCATCTATAATTTCCTCATGAATATTGCCATCGTCTTTAATTTCATAATGACAATGTGTGGAATCAGATTCTTCAATAAGGATGTATTTTGATGCATTCGATAACTCTTTTCTTGTAGAATCTGTTATCTCCTTTGTAATAAGGACAATCGGACAGCCCTTCTTTGTTTTTTCTTTCACTTTTGGGGTTAAATGCTCGTCATTAAACCCAAAACCAACTGCCAGAAAAGCATTCGCCTCGTTGATGGTTTTATCTGAGATACCAATTAAATCCCTATACGGCTCACGATATGCTAATCGATACTTGTTATTTCCTGGTGTTATTATTACCGGATTGTATTGATTTGATATATTTGAGGATGACAAAACATGTGCTGTTCCATCTCCAAAGTCAAACCAGTTTATAGAGCCATGAACTTTGATTATTTTTATAATATTACCTGTTTGATTAAATAATTCAGTATCAAATACAGATAATTCATAATTCTTAAAACCTGTTGTGTAATTTATAGAATTATAAGCAAAGGTATATTCTAGAATTAAATCATAATTTGTTGTAATAATATTCAGTATCTGGGGATGTGATTCACAAAACTTCAACGCCATTCTTTTTATGCCATTAAATTCAGAACTATCTTTAATGATTCTGATTAGTGCATCTTCGTTCGCTGAATATATTGTATCCCATATGATTTTCTTTATGTCAACAATATCACTATCGTACTGTTCTTTCCCCAACTCTGTTTCTAAATTATCTGTTGATTTGGCAATGTCTGGATATTTCTTACCAAGCGCTTCTTTTAAATCACCCATACTTGGCATTTTATATGGGATGGTAGCTCCTGACCCCCAAATAATAACAGGTGGGGTATTTAAGTATTTCTGTATTTTCTTATATATTTCATCTTTTGTCATACATCATTCTCCTTTTAAATACTTTTCAGTTTCACGGTCAAAGTCAGAGATATATTCACGGTCTTGACGGACGCGGAATATCTCGTATTCTTTGGTGGCTTTGTCTACGGCTTGGTCGTGAGAAACAGTACCTTTGTCAGCGAGGATATTACGACGGTTTGTGGACAGAAACACATCTGTCTGTTTCAACCAGTCGGCCATACTCATTAATATCTCATCTTCTGCCATCAATTCGGCATAGTCGATAAACATTGTCACTAAGCGGTTGAGTCGCGACAGCTCTTTCTCGTTCAAATAATTCTTGGCGATGGTGACATCACGCTTCAAAATCTTGCCATTAGGCGCAGCACTCCACGTGGTCAAACCCATAGTAGGCTGAGTCGAATCAGCCCGCTCATATATGAGTTCTGCTGCAGTCTTGCCCGTCACAGCAAAATGAAGTTTATTTTGAACAAAGGAATAGAAAGCCTTGGTGGTCTCGCTCTTCTTGTCGTAGTCGTAGCTGCACTGCTCGAACACATCGGCAATCTTTTGATAGGCACGACGCTCGCTGGCACGAATCTCACGGATGCGTTCCAACAACTCGTCGAAATAGTCGTGTCCAAACGGTCGACCATTCTTGAGCATATCGTCGTTCAGCACAAAACCTTTGGTGATATACTCTTTAAGGGTCTTGGTCGCCCAAATACGGAAAGCTGTGGCTTGATGGGAGTTAACACGGTAGCCAACGGCGATAACGGCGTCAAGATTGTAGAACTTTACATTTCTGGAAACTTCCCGTGCACCTTCTTTTTGAACTACCGAGAAAAACTCGGTAGTTGACTTTTCGTCCAGTTCACCTTCTGAATAAATCTTTTTAAGATGCAATGAAATATTGTCTGAGGAACACCCGAAAAGCTCAGCCATGGCTTTTTGGGTGAGCCAAAACGTTTCGTTTCCGTAAAACACTGTCACACACACATTGCTATCCTCATTTTGGTATAGTACAATGCTATGCTGATTCTTTTGTATTTCGTTCTTCTTCATGGCTCTTGAAAGAAACAGTTAATTGACTCAAATATTTTTTGTTGCCGTTGCGCAGGTTTGAGCGTGTCTTCAATATACAGGAATTCAAAACGCCGGTAGCCGAACTTTTCATTGTTCTGCTTGATGAATTGGGACTCCATAAAGTGGCGGCGGTCGGCGAACTTGGCGGCAAACCCTTCGCCCTTGGTTTCCACTATAATCACTTTATGAATGTCACCTTCAGCATTGCGGCTGAGGACAAGAAAGTCGGGCACATACTTGCCTATGCGCACCCAATGCCGACCACTCCGCTTGAAGCAGTCAATCTTGAAGTTGGTGAGTTGGTCGTCGCCATTGTAGTAAACCTCAATATTCTGGTCCTTGATGCAAGCCAAGGCCTGTTCGAGATATTCACGTTCCAACGAGCTGTCGAAACGATAGGGCATATAATGATAGGTGTGGTTGCGTTCAGGGTGATGCTCCTTGCCTCGCATATAGTCGGGGATTGACATCCCGGCGGCCTTGAGCGTATCTATCGCCTTCTGCATCTCGGGGGTAATAACGTTGGGCTGCTTGTCGTCATCGATAATCTCTTGTACAGTCTGTTGATCTGGGTAGTAGCGTTTGTCTCCGAGATAAGACTCCACCGGAGAAGTAAGTTTTTCAATCTGGAGCAGACTGGCCTCGGTGGATATTATCTCTTCTTGGGTTTCAAAGTCGCGCCGAGGCACAAAGGCTTGGCGGATAAGTGACTTGATGCGTTGCTGATTGTATTGCTCATCAGTGAATCGATTACTATCTTTTTCAACGGTGATTTTTGAAAAGATGTTGCGCAACTCGGTATCGTGCTTTTTCAACTCTAGTATGGGAAGAGTACCAAAACTCTCTTTAGCGATGGTATGGAGCCAGTCGGTATAGGTAATCCGTTCCCCTGGTTGGGTGTCGATGGCATAGGTGTTAATTACTTTCCCGGACAAGTCTTGCACATTGACAAGTGTGTGATGATTCTTTTCAATGCACTCGGTTTGTAATCTGTTTTTCGTGTCGGGAGACTCCTCTATCATCAAGGTGTTATATACAACCTTTAGTTGGAAGAAGTCAATCGGTGGCACTTTTTGTACCTCCATTCTGGAATACCGTTTAATCATCACCGGCTCGGCCTGATGCTTGGCATTGATTTCCTTGACAGAGGTATTTTGAGTCTTACTGAGTTGGGTATTCAGCGTGTCTGCGTTGTATTTATTGAGCCAGATAACGGCCTCTTCTGTTTTGCCTCGTTCCACTTGACGCAGACAACGGCAGCTGGTTTGCAGAACCATATTCTTTGGACAATCACCCTGCTGCGAGAGTATGACTCCAGCCAAACTGCGGCAATCCCACCCTTCCTTGCCAATCTGCACCAGTAAAACAACCCGAATTTTCGATAGAGAAGTGTCGAGTGCAGCAAAAGCCGATTCTGCACCTTCAGGGGCTGAGTACTGCTTGTTGCCGTCGTGGTACTTCAATACAGCTTCGGCCGGATTGATTCCATAGGATTGCAATACTTCGGACACAAGAGGATAGACCTTCTCTTCAAGTGTTTCAATCTTACCACAATAGATGGCTATTTTGGCGCATAAGCCACCAGCGTAGACTTTGTCTTTAAACCTGTCGAGAAAGTGTGTTAAACCATTGCGGATGATTGTTTCGCTATCGGCATCGGCAGTGCGAATGTCAGGATACTTTAGAAAATTACCTATGCCATCGATCAGCGGATAGTGATATACAACATTGGAAAGGTCAGTATTACTGACGGTGATGGAGTCATTTATCTGAACCTTCTCGGCTTTCTCCAGATAAGGAGTTCCGGAAAAGCCCAACATACAGTTGAAATTATTCCCATCAGCCCATTGGGATACCACCTGGCGTAATTTGATTTCGCTATCGGCAGCGTGGTGTACCTCATCAATAAACACAGACATTTGTGGTATCTCACCAATCTTTTTGCGCAATTCATTTGCAACCAAGTCGTCGTAATCAAACAGTTTGGGATCTTTTTTTTCATCCAAACGATCAAGGATCACCTTCTCTGCATTAGTTACTGCCACCAGGCCCATCAAAGATTCTCCTTCGCTGGCAAGGTGCATATTCAGCTTCTGAGCATTGGGATTCTTGATGCGATTGCTCTTTTTGGCACTTTTCTGTTCATCAAGGATTTCGAACTTAATAAGTCCTTTAATATTGCTGGCCGCCGGTTCTGGCAACACCCACGACGGATCAAAATTTTGTATTTTACGGAGAGAAGGTATGATTGATGATTTCAATCCGGAAGGAGCCAAAATCATAAAATTGTGGGCAAAGACAGGATTGCTTGGCTCATTTTGTGCGAAATACAAATCCAAATATATGAATGCGGCCATCAAATAAGTCTTACCTGCACCCATTGGCAAACTGAAGAGGTAGTCTGGATAGTTTACATTGTAAAATATTTGGCGGAAAACTTGTTTGTAATCAATAATGTCAGGTTCTTGTTTGATACACTTGGCAAGTTCTGGGGCTAGTATCTTTCCTTTTTTATCTTTTAAACCTGCATATTCGAGCAGAGCCAACGCCGGAATATTATCTCCAATAGTGTCTCTTTCAGTTCCTGTTAATGCAACCGCTTCTGGAGTAGCAAGAATTCCATTGTAAAATAGCTCCCACAAAGGTTGGTTTTGACAAGCGATCTTTAGAAAGAGGTATGTTTTAATAGCTTCAATCTGAGCATCACGCATCATACCCCTACCTTCAATGTATTCAAGGAGTGGTTTGACCGGACAATGCATGGATTGAAGCCAAATATCACGCTTGTTATGAATCAGTTGGTAAAACATTTTTCTCTAAAATATCAATTTGCAAAGATACAAATTATTTCATAATCTACAAAATCTAATTGCAACTTGTGGTTACGCTGCCGACAAAGACCGACCGCGACACGCGGCGGTTGATGTTGCGGTGCTTCTTGTTCAGTCTTTTCAACGGAGGAGAGTGGATGTGATGGCGGTGAAACCCTATTGTTACTACGGAGGGACGTAGTATTTGAGTAAAGTTTGAGTAAAAGGGGAGTAAAAGGTAAAGAGCGTAAAGGGGGCAATGGGTAAATGCAAAAAATACGGGCGCACCGTTGGTGCGCCCGTATTTCAATTTTCAATTTTCAACTTTCAATTTTCAATTTCTTAGTCCTGGATGGCTTTGATGCCGGGGAGGACTTTGCCTTCGAGGTATTCGAGCATGGCGCCGCCGCCGGTGGAGACGTAGCTCATCTGGTCGGCGAGGTGCATCTGCTTGACGGCAGCAACGCTGTCGCCACCGCCAACGGCGGCGAAGCAACCCTGCTTGCAGGCGTCGGCAACACTCTGGGCAATGTGGTTGGTGCCCTTGGCGAAGGTCTCAAGCTCGAAGACGCCGGCAGGACCGTTCCAGAGGATGGTCTTGCTCTGCATGATGATGTCGCGGATGGCCTTGCAGCTCTCGGGGCCGCAGTCCATGCTCTCCCAGCCATCGGGAACCTCGCCGCTGGGGACAATCTGCGTGTTGGCGTCGTTGCCGAACTTGTCGCCGATGACACTGTCGACGGGCAGGTAGTACTTCACGCCCTTCTCGTCCATGCGGTGCATCAGTTCGCGGGCCAGGTCGAGCTTGTCGTCCTCGCAGATGGAGTTGCCAATCTTGCCGCCGAGGGCCTTGGTGAAGGTGTAGCGCATGCCACCGATGATGATCATGTTGTCGACCTTGTCGAGGAGGTTCTCGAGGATGCCGATCTTGCTGCTGACCTTCGAGCCGCCGATGATGGCGGTGAAGGGACGCGGCGGATTCTGCATCAGCTTTTCAAGGTTGCGCACCTCGTTCTCCATCAGGAAGCCGAAGTACTTGTCGTTGGGGAAGAACTTGGCGATGACGGCCGTGGAGGAGTGCTCGCGGTGGGCGGCACCGAAGGCGTCGTTGATGTAGCAGTCGCCGAGGGCGGCCAGCTGGCGGGCCAGCTCCTCGTCGCCCTTGGTCTCGCCGGGGTAGAAGCGGATGTTCTCGAGGAGCATCACCTCGCCACCCTTCAGTTCTTTGGCCATCTGCTCGGGCTTGCCGCTGCCGAGGAGTTCCTGCGTGAACTTCACGGGACGGCCCACGAGGGTCTCCAGATACTTGGCCACCGGCTCGAGGGTCAGCTCAGGCTCAAAGCCACCCTTCTTGGGACGGCCGAAGTGGGCCATGATGATGACGGCGGCGCCATCTTTCAGCAGCTTCTCGATGGTGGGCATCGACTCGCGCATGCGGGTGTCGTCGGTGATTTCTTTCTTATCGTTCATCGGGACGTTGAAGTCCACACGCAGCAAGACCTTCTTGCCAGCGAAGTTGATATCCTTGATACTTTTCATAGAATTATTGGGGTTTAAGGGGTTATACATTCAATCAATTGGCGTCGGCGGGGGCCGTCTCCTCATGGTGCGGTTCCTCGACGGCCATGCCGATGTAGAGGGCCGACAGCATGGTGAACACAAAGGCCTGCAGGTAGGCCACCAGGCACTCCAGCAGGCTGATGAACACGCAGAAGAACACGCTCACCACACTTACCGCGCCACCCACCATGGTGCCGAACAGTTGGCTCATGATGTAGATGATGACGATGAAGCCCAGGATGACGATGTGACCGGCCGTCATGTTGGCGAAGAGTCGAATCATCAGCACGATGGGCTTGGTGAACACCCCCACCAGTTCCACCAACGGCATCAACGGGAACACCTTCAACCAGGCTGGAACGCCGGGGGTGTTGAAGATGTCGGTCCAGTAGTGCTTGTTGCCGCTGATATTGGTGATGAGGAACGTGATGACGGCCAGCGTGGCGGTAACGGCGATGCTACCGCTGATGTTGGCACCGGCGGGGAAGATGGGGATGAGTCCCAGCACGTTGCAGAAGAAGATGAAGAAGAAGAGCGTCAGCAGATAAGGCAGGTACTTGCGGTAGTGCTTCTCCCCTATCATGGGACGGACAATGTCGTCGCGCACAAAGACCACCAGGTACTCAACCAGGCTCTGCAACCCCTTGGGGGCTTGGTTGGGGCGCTTCTTGTAGCCATTCTTTGCCACCATGATGATGACAATCAGCAGCACCACGGCAATCATGATTGCCGCCGAGGTCTTGGTGATGGAGAAATCCAGCGGCTTGACCACATTGCCTTCGGCATCCAGCAAGGGGTTGCCTGCGGCATCGACACACACCACCTCCTCCTTTGTCAGTCCTCCGCCCACGAGGGCATAACCCTTGTACGCTTCGTGGCCGTGGTGGAACTTGCTGGACATGAACACATCCAGATGTCCGTCGTTCCAAAGGATGACCGGCAGCGGGATGGCAACGACATGCTCGGTGCCGTCCTTCGACTTGTAGTCGAACAGGTGCCACGAGTGGGCGTCGGTGACATGGCCGATAATCATCGAGCCGGCATCCAGCGCCTCGCTTTCCTCCGCCTTTGCGCCGAGAGGCAGCGCCACAAAGAGCGCCGCAATGGCTAATGTCAGTATCTTCTTCATTTCTATTCCTTATTGTTTACTACTGCTGTGTTGTTGAAAATGTCTATCTGTAGAGTGTCGAAGAGGCCCAGCTGTTTCTCGTCCCTGTCGCAGTTCGGCATCTGTCCCAACTCGCGCAGGGCCTGCTTCATCAGTCGTTGCAGGGCCTGCGGACGGCTGATGCCGCTGCGGTCGGCATAGAGACCCAAGCGTACAGCCTCACGCTCGCTGAGCGTGAGGGTGTACTTCTTGGTATAGGTCTTCTTCTCCTTGGTCATATCTATTCGTACATCAGGGTGCGGAACGGCATCAACACCGCCTCAACCTGCTTCACAGCCTCTTGATCCTGAAGAGTGTCTTCTGCGATGTCACGCAGCAGAACCATAATGCGCAGATTGTACTGCAGGTCGCTTCTGGCTCCCTGAGCCTTATCTCCCTGGAAACGGCTCAAATAAGCAACTAACTGGCTGTAGTAGTCGAAGGCTTTCTGCCACTGCTGCTTGGCGCGCTCCTGGCCGTACAGTTCCTTGTACATGGCCACAACGTCAATCGGGGCATTGCCCAGCGGCACATAGACCGTGTAGACATCAGGATCGAAGTTGGCGTCCGGGAAGTTCTTGTCGTACATCTCCAGCAGGGCCATGGCCTTGTCGGAATGACCTTTCCGCAGTTCGTCGTGCGCCAGCACCAGGATGTTCTGGTGCAGAATGGGCACAAACTGCTGACGGCTCACCGGGTCGACATAGATGTCGCGGTCCAGATTGCCCCACTTCAGCGGCTCGCCATCCACTCCGTTGATGAGGTAGTCGGCACTGCCGTCGGTGTAGCGCTGCTGCTTCGGATAGGGGATGAACTTGTAGTTCAAGCCCTCCTGGATGGAGTAGCTGTAGGCCAACGGATAGACATCGGGAATATTGCTCGAACCGGGATTGTTGATGCAGATGTCGCGCATGAACTTGTTGGTGCCGAGGATGTCCAGCAGCATCAACTCATGACGGTAGAGCCACGGGTTCTTCACCTCCCAGCGGATAACGGGATCCACCTGGTCGGCAATCTCGGCGGGAATCACTCCGGCCTCGACCAAAGCGGGAACGTCGAGCGTTATCTTGAAGCGCTTGGTGGGGATGGCCATGAAGGAATCGCCCGTGCGGGGATCCCTCACGGTGAAGCGCTCGGGATAGTCGCGCAGCAGGCCCAGCACCTCGGTGACCTCCAGGTAGTCGGCCGAATTGTCCATGACAGCATACTGGTCTTTGCCCAGACCGTAGTACTCCTTGGGCAGCGTGAAGGGCAGCGGGTCGCTCTCGTAGAGCTTGTTGTAGAGCTGCTCCACATACCAGTACATACCGCTCAGCGTGTAGTTCAGTATGCGTACATCCGTGCGCACGCCCTCCACCTCCTGGGCGTACCACAGGGGGAAGGTGTCGTTGTCGCCGAAGGTAATCAGCACACCGTTCTTTTTGATGCTGTTCAGGTAGTTCTTGGCGAAGTCACGGGCAGCGGTCTTCTCGCTGCGGTCGTGGTCGTCCCAGTTCTGGCAGGCCATCAGCATCGGCACTCCGGCAAAGCAGAGCACGAACACCACAGGCATGACGAACTTGTACACCTTCTCCTTGTTCTTCTTGAACAGGGCGCTCACCCATTCGGCCAGGGCCATCACGCCCAGACCTATCCAGATGGCGAAGAAGCTGAACGAACCCACGAAGGCATAGTCACGCTCACGCGGCTGGCGCGGAGGCATGTTCAGGTAGATGGCAATGGCCAAACCCGTCATGAAGAACATGATGAACACGATGAAGGCATCCTTCGGATGGCGGCGGATATGGAATATCAAACCGATGATACCCAGCAGCAAGGGCAACAGGTAGTACACGTTGCGGCTCTTGTCGTTCTGCATACTGGCAGGCAGGTTGTCCTGCGGACCCAGACGGCTCTCGTCCAGGAACTTGATGCCGCTGATCCAGTTGCCATGCAGGTAGTCGCGCGTACCGTCGTCGTTGAAGTAGTGGCCCTGCTCGTCGTTCTGGCGACCGGCAAAGTTCCACATGAAGTAGCGCCAGTACATCCAACCCAGCTGGTAGCGGTTGAAGAACTTCAGGTTCTGCCCGAAGGTGGGCTTCATACCGCTCTGCGCGGGACCGGCCCAGTACTCATAGAACTTCGGGTGCTGACGGCTGCCGTCGCTGCTCCACATGCGGGGGAAGAAACCGGTGTGCTCCTCGCGGTAGACCAGCTTCACAGCATAGGAGGCCGGGATATAGCAATCGCGCCCCTCGGCATCCTTGCCGCGGACATACTTGGTATAGCCCTTCTCGCTGTCGATGGGGCGTCCGGCGGTGTAGTACTGGCCGGTGAGCAGCGGCGTGTCGCCGTACTGCTCACGGCCCAGGTAGGCACGCATCGACACGGCATCCTTCGGGGCGTTCTCGTTGAGCGGCGTATTGGTGTTGGCACGGATAACGAGCACAAAGAATGTCGAATAGCCGATAACCAGCATGGCGAAACTCAGCACGGCGGCGTTCAGCACCGGGTGTTTCTTCTTGGTGGTGTACCACAAGCCCCACACCACGGCGGCAACCAGCAGCGTGAAGAAGAAGATGGTACCGCTGTTGAACGGCAGGTGGAACGTGTTGACAAACAGCACGTCGACGGCCGAATCGACATTCACGATGCCGGGGATGATGCCCCACAGGATGACCGCCAGGGTGACCAGCGAGAGCAAACCCGTGACAATGAAGCCCTTCCACGTGGTCTTCTTCCATTTCTTGAAGTAGACAACATAGAAGATGGCGGGCACCGTCAGCAGGTTCAGCAGGTGGACACCGATGGCCACACCCACCAGCAGGCTGATCAAAATGAGCCAGCGCAGCGAGTGCGGGTCGTCGCTCTGCTCCTCCCATTTCAGGATGGCCCAGAACACCAACGCAGTGAAGAAAGAACTCATGGCGTACACTTCGCCCTCCACAGCCGAGAACCAGAAGGTGTCGCTGAAGCAATAGGCCAAGCTGCCCACCACACCGGCGGCGAACACCGCCCAGGTGCGCGGGTCTTTCAGCGAGGGGTTCTTCGGGTCGGGCAGCAGGTGCTTGCCCAGCAGGGTGATGCCCCAGAAGAGGAAGAGTATGGTGAATCCGCTGCACACGGCCGACAGGATGTTGACGGCATGGGCGGCGCTTTCGGGACTCGAGAACATCGAGAACAGACGTCCCAATAACTGGAACGTGGGGGCTCCGGGAGGATGGCCCACTTGCAGTTTAAATGCGGTGGCGATATACTCACCGCAGTCCCACCACGACGCCGTAGCCTCCGCCGTCATGATGTACACTGTGCATGCTATCGCGCAGATAATCCACCCGATAACATTGTTTGCGATGTGATACTTTTTCATTATTTTGTCAGTTAATGTGTTTATTTTCTATTGTTGTTTTCCCGCTTCGCGAGGCGACCGATTTCCAGGATTTCCAATATCTCGGCCGCAGGCGGGGAGCACCTTAGTCGCGCAGGATGGGCATGGTCATGCAACGGGCGCCGCCACCGGCGCGGGGCAGTTCGCTGCCGGGGAAGGCCGCCACGAACTTCTCGTAGGAGTGCATGTCAACCTTGCCGCTGACGATGTCCTCGGCGTTGAGCACCGCGAAGCCGGCCTTGTCGAGGGCGTCGATGGTGTGCGTGTTGCGACGGTAGCCCATAATCTTGCCGTCGCCCAGCGAGAAGAAGTTGGCACCGCTGTGCCACTGCTCGCGCAGCTGGTTCCACGGGTCGCTGCCGCCACCGATCACCGGCTCGATGTCCCAACCCAGGCTCTGCAGTCCTTTGACAATGTTGGGCACCTTGGTGTAGCTGATGTTGCCTTTCTCGATGGTTATCAGCGTGGTGTCCTTGCCGGCAAAGAGGCCCGTCTTCTTCAGCATCGGCTCGAAGGCCATGCACTGGTGCTTGCCCAGGAAGGTGAAGACCATGTCCAGGTGGATGAAGCTCTCCGGACTCTTCGGCAGCTCCTGCACCAGGATGTTGAAACGCTCGCGCTCTTTGGCGAAGGTCTGGGCCAAATATTTGATACCCTTCGTGTTGGTACGTATGCCCTGGCCGATGCACAGCAGGTCGGGCGCGGCAATCTGCACGTCGCCGCCCTCGGTCCTCGCGTCGCGGTCCCAGGCCATGGCGTTGAGGGTGTCCACCTTGAAGAAGTGCTTAAAGATGGCCTCGTAGATGAGGGTCTCACGCTCGCGCACCTCGAAGCTCATCGAGTTGATGAGCACGCGGTCGTACACCGTGCTGGAGGCGTCGCGGGTAAAGAAGAGGTTGTAGAGGGGTTTGAGCAGATAGCGCTCGTCGTCGGAGCCGTCCCACTCGGGGTCCTCATAGCCCTCGATCAGGATGTCGGCCAGCTTCTTCGACGGCAGGCCCATCAGCTTGTCGCTGAGGTCGTCGTCGCAGTCGTCCATATCGCAGCTCTCTTCCACCAGATGGCGACGTATATCGCTATCTTCCAGAAGTTTCTCGAGGATATCCTCGACATAATACACATTGGTCCATTTCTCCAGCACACCACAGAAGTTGGCGTATTCATGGTCCACGATGGGTTTGTTGAGAATGTCGCTATAGAGGGCGTGGGCAGCGTTGAGGGGGGTCATGCGTTCAATCTCGACACCGGGGCGGTGCAGCAGCACAGCACGCAGCCTGCCCGTCTCGGACGACACATTGACCTTGCAAGGAGTGATATTTCCGTTGTTCATTTTCTTTTAATCATTAATATACAGTCACTTCGTCGATTCCCGACGGAAGTCCTGAAAATGCAAATATACAAAAAAGATTGAAACCCGACAAAAAAATCCGTCCTCTTTTTTTCCACACCTCTATCAACATCCCCGCCTCCCGGCACCCATCCAACCCCCACCCGACACCCACCCAATAGGTACCCAATACGGCATATCTTATATTGTTCTTATATTGTTTACATATTGTTCGCATATTGTTCTTATATCCACAATATAGGAACAATATAAGAACAATATGTAAACAATATAAGAACAATATAAGAACGGCCGTATCGGGCACGTCTCGGGTAGGGTTTTGACCCGAAAAAAAAACACCCTGTAGAGATGTTGCAGGTTGTGTCTCTACAGGGTGGATATCAGCGGACTTCGAGGCGCTGGGCAGGGGCCGTGGCGCGGAACTCGGGGGCGTACATGCACTGCATGGTGACGGGACCGGCGAGGAAGGCGCCGGGGTTGGTGACGTAGACGTCGTACTCAACCACATAATGGCCTTTCTCGAGGCGGTTGATGTAGCAGTGGGTGGCGGTGTTCTTGACCTCGACGTAGTAGCGCAGGCCCTGGTTCCAGCGCCATCCGGCACGGGTGCTCAGGGGCTCGACACAGGCGGGACGTCCGTCGATGAGTTCGAGGTATTCCATGGCGCGGTCGCAGCTGATTTCGATGCGGACCTTGACGCGTTCGCCGACCTTCCAGGTGCCGATGTAGGAGCGCTTGAGGGTGATGCCCGTTTCGGAGGCGGGGATGCGGTCCATGTCGTCGGTGTACTGGTAGTAGACCGAGGCCCAGGCGATGCCGGGGGTCTCCTTGCGGAGGGTTACGGTGCTGTCTCCGAGGGCGATGATGCTGTCCAGCGCGGGGCCCGCCCAGCGTTGGGAGCGGTACTGCTCCGGGCCTTCGGAGGGGGCCACGAGGTCGACGCCGCAGAGGCGGAGGGAGGCGGCATCTTGGAGCGCCGGCATCTTGCCGGCTTTCACCGGGTCGGCTGGATGGTTGCCGGCAGGATGCCGGCGCTCCATGCCGACGAGGGCCTCGATGGCGCGGACGGTGGCGCGGTCGTTGCCCCAGTGGGTGGTCTGCTTCTGCTTGAGGAGCCACTGCTGCATGAGAGCGATGGAGACGGTGTCCTGGGGCGTCACCTCGCGGAAGGCGCGGATGAGGAGGGCCTGGGTCTCGATGGGGCGCTGGTACCAGAAGTAGGACGAGCGGTTGTCGCGCCAGTAGAGGCCCATTTCGTCGCTCTGGAGGCTCTTCTCCTTGAGGCGGCGGATGAGGTCGCGGGCGGCCTTGTGGTCGCCGTGGCGCTGGAAAATGAGGGCCAGCTGGGCCTGGGTGTAGAGGTTGTCGTAGGTTTTGTAGTTCTTCAGAGCGTTGCTGTAGTAGAAGCGGTAGGCCTCGGTCGACGCCTTGCCAAAGAAGGAGCGAGTGTACAGATAATCAATGTTGTCCGGCTGCCACTTGTAGCCTTTCTTGAGGTAGGGCTTGATGTATTTGTCGTAGTGGCGCTGCTGCTCGCGGTCGAGGTAGCGGAGGGCCTGGTCAGTGTTAAGTGTTAAGTGGTTAGTGTTTAGTGTTAAGTGGCCGAGGGTTTGGAGGATTTGCTGGGTGGTCCAGAGGGAGCTTTCGCTTTCGGGCATCCAGCCCCATCCGCCGTCGCTGTTCTGGCGGGCAACGAGCTGGGCGGCGGTGCGCTCCAGACTCTCGGCCAGGCGTGTGGAATCGAAGTAGAGGACCATCTGGCGGCGCTGGTCGGCTTCGGCCTCGGCGTCGCGCAGCCAGGGAGTGGCCTCGAGGAGGGTGCGCTTGACGTCCTCGTTCATCTGCAGGGGAACCTCGGTGCCTCCACGCACGGCCTCAGCACGAAGCATCGGGGCCAGAGGCTTCACCAGGGTGGCCGCGAGGGTGTTGACGTAGAGGCGGTTGGCGAGGTAGGTGGAGGAGGGGTTTTCGTATTCCTGCAGGTATGGCATGGCCTTGACGGCGAGCCAGATGGGACTGGCCGTCAGCTCGGCGCCGAGGAAGTGGGGCTCGGCCGAAGGCGAGTGGAAAGCGGAAAGTGGAAAGTGGGAAGATTTTGTGCCTTTGCCGTTGATGTAGAGCGAGCGGCTGACGGTGACGGCCTGGCGGTCGGAGACGACGGGTATCTGGCCGCGTTCGCCGTCGGAATAAGTGTTTAGTGTTGAGTGTTTAGTGTTTAGTGGATGAGTGGTGGCGGTGATAGTGTAGGTGGCCACGTAGACGTTGCGGGGCACTTCGACGTCGAACGTCACCTGCGCGACGTCCTTCACTGTGGTGTGCTCGGTGTGGCGGCAGAGGGTGTCGCCGGTGACAGCGTCGGTGAGGAGGAAGCGCACCTCGACGGGCCATTCTTCGTTCTTCATTCTCAAATCTTCATTCAGAACGACCTTGGCCATGAGCACCGTGCTGTCGCCGTGGCGGAGGAAACGGGGGATGTTGGGTTGCACCATGAGGGGCTTGGAGGTGACGAGGGTGCGGTCGAGGGTGCCGATGCGGAGGTCGTCGGTGAAGGCCAGGCCCTGGAGGCGCCAGCGGGTGAGCAGTTCGGGCACACGGAAGCGGTAGGTGGCGGTGCCGGTGGAGTCGGTGCGGAGGTCGGCCACGAAGAAGGCCAGGGTGTTGAGGTTGGTGCGGAGCTGCACCTCGGGCTGTCCGCCGTCGGCATCATCCATACCGGTTTGAAGCACCTCCTCTTCCTCGGAGGACTGCAGGACGCTGGCCTTGGAGGCTGTGCGTGCTCGCACGTTGCCTTGCAGGGAGTTCTTAACGTTGGCGCCGCGGGCGGCAGCGGGGGCGGCCTCGTCGAGGACCTCGGCGTCGATAGACAGTTCACTGGCGACTTCCAACATGGGAGCGTTCTTGTACATGCGTCGGTGCGGATAGAAAAGGCCGTAGCTTCCCGAAAGGCCGTCGAAGAGGGTGTATTCGTAGGTGTGGAAGGGGGTGGATTCCAGGCCGGGCAGATGCTCGTAGTAGCCATCAATATAAATGGTGTTGTCAACCCAATAGAAGGAGCGCCCATAGGTGCCGCGCCAGGGACGCAGGCTCCAGTTGCCGGCAGAGCCGTAGGAGCTGAGGGCGTCGTCGTACATGGTCATAATGAGAGTGGAGAGCGGAGAGTGGGGAGTGGAGAGCGGGCTGACGCCGTTCTGCGATGTTGCGTTTTTCACTTTGATGGTCCATTCCTCTTCTTGGCCGGGCTGAAGTTTGTCGCGGAAGGTGGTGATGTCGACTTGGAGCTTCTTGTGCTCGAAGGGAACGTCGATGTGCTGGCGCCACTCCTCCTGCACGCCCTCGCGCACGACCATCAGATGGAGGTTGAAGCCGCCGAGCATGGAAGTGTCCACGGGGATGGAGAGGCTCTTGATGCGGCGGCCTGCCGGGAGCCAGCGGGCGTCGCGCAGCTCGCCGTTGGGGCCACTGAGGGTGTAGTAGAAGCGCGCGCCTTCGTAGGCCGAGCCATAGCGCAGGGTGAGGCGGCCGCCGGGGAGGACGCTGAGGGTGTCGACGTCGGCCCAGAGGAGTTCACTGCCCACGGTCCGGCGTTCGTCGGGCAGGGTGAGCAGGAGGGTATAGAGCGTGTCGGCGACCGTGCCGTCGCTGGCCACAATGCGGTAGACACCGGAGGGGAGTTTCCTGTCGTCGAGGCGGACGGTGGTGCGCTCCGAGGAGCCGTCGGCACGGGCAATGACGACATGCTGGAAATCGGTCTTGGCATCGCGGTAGGCGGCCTCTCCGGCCGAATAGGCAAAGGCGGGGAAGAGGCGGCGGAACTCGTCGCGGCTGAGGGCCATGCGGGCCTCGGGACTGTTCTTGACTATGGGGAGCTCCAGCCGCAGGGTGTCGTTCGGCAGGAGGCGCATCACGTTGACGCTCACCTTGCCCTTCAGCGGACGGCCGGAGAGGTCGGTGTAGGAGAACGATACCTCGCGGAGGGAACGGACGTTGGGCTGCATGCCGTCGAGCTGCAGGCGTACATTCTCGCGGCCGATGGTGAGGAAGGTGTTGGCGTCGTGGGTCTCGCCGTTGAGGTCAGTCACCTCGACGAAGATGCCAAACTGGAAGGTGGAGCAGCGCGAGAGGTCGATGCTGCTGTCGGGCTGGGGGATGAAGGTGATGAGGAAGGTGCCGTCGGCGGAGGCGGTGGTGCTGTCGTTGGCCACCTCGACGGGTGCGGACCAGTTCCAACGCCAATAGCCTTGGCGGACAACACGGTATTTCACCTTGGCGCCTGAGAGGGAGGCGCCGCTGTAGGCCGTGGCGCGGCCGCGGATGGTGACAGAACGGCCGAAGGCGGGAGCCTCATCGGCAGCGGCCAACGAAGGGTCGTCCAGGCTGACCATGAACTTCGGCTGCTTGTATTCCTCCACGCGGAGAAACATGTATTGACTGATGCCGTCGCTCTTCACCCACACAGGCCACTGTCCGGCCAGACCGTCGACCGGCAGGACGTAGGTGGCGGAGGCCACGCCGTGGGCGTCGGTCGTCACCTGCAAATTGGCGCGTTGCTTGTCATTGGGATCATTGACCTTGAATGAAACTTCGCGGCCGGCGAGGGTACGTCCGTCGAGGCCGTCGCTCTCATAGAAAATGGCGGCGAGGTGTACAGTGTCGCCCGGGCGGTAGATAGGTCGATCGGTGATACAGTGGAACTCGCGGGAACGAATGTTCCCGACTTCCCTACTGTAGAACCAAGTATTGCGTTTGAAGGTGTGTCCACCTCGGCGGATATGCAGGGTGATATTAGAGGATAGTTTCTTTTTTTTGCTGAAACGGAAGCATCCGTCGGCATCGGTGACTGCGGTGTCGCGAATGTCCCGATAGCCTATGCCCACCACCTGCTGGCCGGAGACGGGTTCGCCGCTGACGGCATCGACCATCTGGAGGATATCGCCGTTGACGTTCAGCATGAAGTCGCAGCAGTCGAACGACATGCGGGCGCAGTCCTCGTCCTCCTTGCCGTCGGTCGAGGCCACGAGGATGTAGTTGCCCATCGTCAGCGGCGGCAGGTCAAAGAGGGCGCTCTGCTGGTGGTATGTGCCGTCGTCGACCACATCGACGGTCCACCGCTTCACCGGCTTGGGGGGATTGTTGATGAAGCCGCGGAAAGAGCTGCCGTCGTAGGGGTAGAGCGAGAAGTGGATGCGACTGAGGTTGAAGTAGTTCACCTTGCAGAGCGACGGGCGTCCGGGATAGACCACAACATCGTTGGCGCCCACGAAGGACAGCCGCCGGGCAAGGATGCCGTTGCGGATGTCGGCACAGGCGGCGGCGTCCTCGCTCTTGGGGAAGAGAGCGATGGCCGTGTCGCAGTAGCGCACCGCCTCGATGTGGCGGTCATGATCGGACAGCCAGGATGCCATCCGGCGGTAGAAGTCCGTCACCATGGGGCATTTGCTGCCGCGATACTTGTTGAGGTAGCGCTGCAGGATGCCCTCGCCGCCCCAGCTGTTGGGGTTGGCCGATTCGAGGGCATCCAGGAGGTCCATGTCGAGTCTGATGCGGATGGCGTCGTCGTCGCCCTGGTGGAAGTCTATGAGCTTCTGCAGCAAGGCAAGTGGCTTCTCCTGGTCGTTGGTATTGCGTATCACGGCCCATGCCACCACGTCGAACGCCGTGGGCGTAAGGTTGACACCCTTGCGCTCCCCCTTCTCGCAGAAGGGCTCCAAGCGAGAGGCAGGGGTCTGCTTGAGCAACGCCTCGTCCATCAGCGCCGAATCCGCCACGCCGAGAAAAGCATAGCACACCGCACGTTCCAAAGCCTCCAGGCGGGGCAGGATGGAGCGGTAGCGCGCTTTGGCGCTGTCGAGGGCATCATCCTGGTACATGCCGGCGGCCTCGCTCATATAATAGGCTGACGCCAGCAGGTCGGTACTGTTCCTGGTGGTCTTGAACACCTTCTCGGCCTGGGCGTAGGCCGTCTTGTAGGAACCGTCGCCAATCAGCTTCCCGATGTTCTTCCAGTTGGTCTGCGCGCCGACGGGCAGGGCCGCCAGCAGCGCAAGGGCTATGACAAGTTGTTTCATTATTTCAATTGTTTATTCTTTTGCCGACGGGACGCCGGTGCTCCATCAAACTATAAAAAAAGAGACGCGTCATGGCGCGTCTCCAATGTTGTTTCGTTCAATTAATTTTCACCCTTGCCGGTGATAATCAGCTCGGCCTTCACGCTGGAGAACCCTCCGCCCTTCTCGTTGAGGGCGGCAGCGGCGGCGCGCTTGATCTCGTTCTTGGTCATGCCGGCCGTGGTGATGCGCTTGGCATCGACGCCGTTCTTCACAAACCAGGCCTTGATGCTCTTGGCCCTCTCCAGCGAGAGCAGCATGTCGGCTTCGGCGTTGACACCGTAGCTCTGCACATAGCCTTTCACCAAGAAGTTGACATCAGGATGATTGCGGAACATCATGGCATAGTCGGTCAATACCGAATCGTAGTTGCCTATCAGCGTAGCCTCGCCGCTTTCGAAGTCAAGATTCTTGATCTGGAAGCTCGAACCGCGCTCCGTACGCTCCATGTTGAAGAGCATAATGGTGTCGTGCATCATCAGGTCGCGCGAATTAAACTCACGATAGATGGAGAAGAATCCGTCCCTCTTGGCATAAAGCAGATAGCTGAAACCGGGAACAAACTTCACCTTGCCACCCTTGTAGTGCTCGTCCTTCACGATGGTGCGCTCGCCCTCCTTGCCGCCACGCTCCAGAATCATCAGGTCCACGTTGACATATTTACGACCCTTCTTGTCATAGAAGAGCACCAGAGGCTCGTAGGCATTGACATGCACCGACACCTCAATGGTGTGTCCCTGACCATTGACTGTTCTGTTGTCCAGCACAATATAGTATTCCTCACCCATACGCACGGGAATCGACTTGATAAAGCGACCCGTCTGCTGCTTGGTGAGCATCTTGTCGGTGGCGTCGGCAAACATGCCGATATGGGGCTTCAAGCCCGACAAAGTGGTAAACGCAGGCTGCGCTTCGGCAGCTTTCTTGGCAGCCGCCTGTCCCTTTTTGCCCTTCATAACAGCGTTGAACATGGCAGTGCTGTCGATGCCGGCCATGTTTACGGCCACGGGGCTCACCTTGTTCAGCATCACCTGATTGGAAAAGTACGTGCCGGTATTCTTGTACACCAGGAAATCGTAGTCGTCCCACTCCGACTCCTGCACAATGGCCACCTCCAGGTCGCCGTTGTAGGGCACCGTGAACTTATACCACACCGTGTTGTGCTCGCGCTCGAAGAGATTGGGGTGCGCCTTGTCGGCCACCACCTCCTGAATGCGACCCGCGCCGTCGGGAGCCGACGTGGGGCCGTAAGCCTTGTCCATCTGCAACGGAATGGCAAAGAGACAATCGTTACTGTTGGCCGGAAGCGCAATGGTCGTCGGCTCGGCAGGAGTCTCTGCTTTCTTCTTCTTTTTGGTCGTCGCTGTTGTACGGGCTTTCTTCTTCGAACCCTTTTTCTTATTCTGGGCCTGTGCATCCACGCTACCCAAAACCAGCGCGCATGCCAGCATGCCTATCAGTATTTGTTTCAAAGTTTTTACCATACTTTGCAGGTTTTTTCTCAGGGGCAAAAATACGCAAAAAACGCGGTACAACAATAATAATTTTTCATAAAAAACACAATATATTGATTTACAACACAAACCAATCCCATCATACCCCATAACACATAACCCGCAACCCTTCAACGCACAACTTTTTTCCGCCATATGGAAAAGTTTTTGTACTTTTGCAGTACTGAATTAATGAACAATAAAAAGATAAAGCCTTATGAAACGAATTGCAATTATTGTAGTTATGGTCCTGATGAGCCTGGGAGCTTCCGCTCGGTCCATCCACTACTTCACCTACAGCCAGGCCGCCCGCACCGTCAACTACCTCAACACGCAGCGCGAAATTATGATCTACTGCGGATATGAGTATGAACTCGAAACCTACGTCCTTGTCAACGAGGTGTGGATGGAGCGTGTCAACTCCGCCTACTACGAGCTCTGGATCTACGGCTACGACGCCTACACCGGCGACGAAATCTACATGCCCCTTGACCTGCAGTGCGTATGGCTCTACAGCGCCGGCCGCATGTACAACGCAGCCCAGTACCTCCGCTTCCGCGTCGATGTGCGCACACCGTCAATCACATGGTTCGTGCCGCCCTACAACCCCTATACCCGCGTGATGCACCGTCCCGGCTACGCCCGCACCTACCACTACGACGTGCACCGCTACGGCTGGATGCCCCCCGCCTACACCTACGGCCCCGGCATGCCGCCTCCTCCCCTGCCCTACTACTACATGCGCCATCCCCACGCTCCTGCCCCCATGCCTGCTGCCACCTGGACCCCCGGCGCCACCCGGCCCTCCGTCCCCACTCCCTCCATCGGTTCCTCCACAGCCACCAACCCCAATGTGGGTAGCCGCAGCCACAGCGAAAGCACCGCGCGCAACTCCACTCCCCTGCCTGCTTCCAGCAACAACTCCTCTGCCACCAGCAGCGCCCGCAGCGGCAACCCCACCCCCAGCAGCGCCCGCAGCAGCAGCACTACCACCAGCGGCTCCCGCAGCGGCAACACCACGACCAGCAGCTCACGCAGCGGCAACACCACCACCAGCGGCTCCCGCAGCGGCAACACCACCACCAGCAGATCTCGTAGCACCACTCCCACCAGCGCCACAGCCACCCGCAGCAGCAGCACCTTGAGCAGCTCCCGCAGCAGTGCCACCACTCCGAGCAGCTCCCGCAGCAGCGCTTCCACTCCGAGTAGCTCCCGCAGCAGCGCTTCCACCCCGAGCAGCGCCCGCAGCAGTGCCTCCACCCCGAGCAGCTCCCGCAGCAGTGCCTCGACCCCGAGCAGCTCACGCAGCAATGCCTCCGCCACCAGCAGCTCACGCAGCGGCAACGCCACCGCCACCAGCAGCTCGCGCAGCAACAACGCATCGAACACAAGCAGCTCCCGCTCGGCCTCTGCCGCCCGCAGTTCCGCCTCGCGCACCCGCTAAACTTAACACAGAACACTAAACACTAAACACTGAACACTGAATGAAAGCCTCTGAACTCACCCTCGCCCCCGACGGCAGCCTCTACCACATACGTCTCACCAGCAGCACCTTGGCCGACAAGGTGCTGCTCGTTGGCGACCCTGGCCGCGTCAACATGTTCAAAGAAATTTTCGACTCCATCGAGTTTGAATCCGAAAACCGTGAAATCCACGCCCTCACCGGCACCTACCACGGCTCCCGGCTCACCGCACTGTCCACCGGCATGGGCTGCGACAACATCGACATTGTCCTCACCGAACTCGACGCCGCCCTGCATGTCGAAAACGGCGAATGGAAAGACTCCTCCGACCGCCAACTCCAGCTCGTCCGCATCGGCACCAGCGGCTCGCTCCAAGCCGACATCGACTGCGGCTCCGTCGTCGCCTCGGCCTATGCCATAGGCCTCGACGGCCTGATGAACTACTATCGCGAATGGGATTTTCCCCTGTCGCCCATGAACCAGGCCTTCATGGTACACATGGGTCTGGGCCACCGCCTGGCCTCGCCCTACTGCGTCCGCAGCAGCGAGAAACTCCTCCTGCAGGTAGCCCCCGATTTCCGCCACGGCATCACCGTCACCGCCCCGGGCTTCTACGGCCCACAGGGACGCACCGTTCGCCTCCACCCCGCCATCGACAACCTCAACGAAAAACTCGCCTCCTTCCACTGGCACAATGTCAAGGTGACCAACCTCGAAATGGAAACCTCTGCCATCTACGGCTTCTCCCACATGATGGGCCACGAGGCCCTCACCGTATGCCTCATCATCGCCAACCGCCCCAACGGCACCTTCCTCAACGACTACCACTCACAGATGCGCCAGCTCGTCGGCACCGTCGTAGAACGCCTTGCCTAACCCCCACCCCTCAGGGGGATCTTACGCCCCTAATACGGCATATCTTATATTGTTTTTATATAGTTTACATACTGTTCGCATATTGTTCTTATATCCTGGATATAGGAACAATATAAGAACAATATGCGAACAATATAAAAACAATATAAGATATGCCGTATTTGACTCCTATCAGGTAGGGGTTTGGTACGGATTTGGAAGGGTGGAAAAAGCTATTTGAGGTTGGGTCGGCGGCGTTTGATTTCGTCGTAGGCCTGGTTGATTTCCTTCATCTGGTCGGCGGCGTTGCGCTGCATTTCCTCGCCCATGCCGGCCACGCGGTCGGGGTGGTACTTCATGGCCATCTTGCGGTAGGCTTTGCGCACATCGTCGTCCGAGGCGTTGCTGTTGATGCCCAGCACCTTGTAGGGGTCTTTGTTGTAGGTTGAGCGGTTGGAGCCACCGGCGTTGCCGGAGTAGTCGGAGTAGCCTGTGCCGCCGTAGCCCGCATGGCGTTCGTGGATGGAGGTGTAGTCGCTCTGCGAGATGCCCAGATACTGGCTGATGAGGCGCAGCATGTTGAGTTCGCTCTGCTGGAAGGCACCGTCGGCGCCGCCGATGCCGAAGAGGAAGTCGACCATGTGATAGCGCGTGTTGTAGTCGGTGTTGACCTTGATCTGTGCGCAGACCTGATTGATGGGGATTTCCTGCTTCACCAACTGCTGCAGCACCTTGAGCATCTGTTTGCCGCGCTCCTCGCCATAGTTCTGGAGGAGGAAACGCTTGACATAGTCGAGCTCGCTCTTTTTCACCTGTCCGTCGACCTTCATGACGGCGGCGATGAGGACCATGAGGGCCACGTTGACGTCGGCCTGCGTGCCAGTGTTGTGGTAGGGGCCGCGGTGGGTGGTGCTGTCGGTGTTGAAGAAGGAGGCGCTGCTGCCGTCGTCATCCTTGGAGAGGAGCCGACCGACAAAGTAGCCCAGCAGGGCGCCGATAGGGCCACCGAGGCTCCAGCCCAGGCCGGCGAGAAGTATTTTCGTAATGGTTCCCATAGTTTTTTTTATTCTATTTAAGCATGTTATAGACAGCGGTCTGAATATCGGTGCGCGTGTTCATCTTGGCAAGGAGGTTGACGGCGGCCGAGGGGTGCACACGGTTGGACAGGAAGACGAAGACGAGGTTGTAGTCGGGGTCGGCCCAAACCATAGTGCCGGTGAATCCGGTGTGTCCAAAAGAGTTCTGGGAGGCGAACTGGGAAGTCTGCGCATTGGGCGAGGGGTTGAAGAGTTGCTTGTCGAAGCCCAGGGCGCGACGGTTGCCCGCTGAGGCAAAGTGGCGCTGATTGAAGAGGTCGACAGTGGACTGTTGCAGGTAGCGCACGCCGCGATAGACACCTCCATCGAGGAGCATCTGCATGATCTGGGCCACTTCCTCGGCTGTGGAGAAGAGGCCGGCATGACCGCTGACGCCGCCCATGGCATAGGCGTTGGGGTCGTGGACAGTGCCGCAGATGGCGCCGCGCAGGGTATCGTCCTCTGTGGGAGCAATGCGGGCGACGTCGATACCGCTACGTGTAGGATTGAAGGTGGTGCTGCCAAGACCCATCGGACGATAGAAGCGCTCGGCGACAAACCGGTCGAGGGGCTCGCCGCTGATGCGGCGCACCACATCGGAGAGAAGCATGAATCCAAGGTCGCTGTAGACCATATCCGGTTTCTCGCTCAAAGGGCTATTGGCCACCATGGAGAGGATGGTGTCGTAGCCTGTGGCCTGCTGCCAGTAAGCGTCGAAAGGTTTCAACCGCGCACAATGGCTCATAGCCTGCTTGATGGTGATATTGGCCTTGTCGGTACCCTTCAGGTAGGGCAGATATTTGCTCAGTTTGTCGTCGACCTTGAGACGCCCCATGTCGTAGAGTTTCATAATGGCCAACGTGGTGGCGGCGACCTTGGTGACGGAGGCCAGGTCGTAGACCGTCTGCGGCGTAACGGTGTCGGAGGACAGGTCGTATGTGAGGTGGCCGTAAGCCCGGTTGACGACCGTGCGACCATTGTGCAACACCACCACCTGACATCCGGGAGTGGCGTGGGCGTCGATGGCACGGGCCACAATGGAATCGATGGATCTGTCGAGGGTCAGGTTGAGGTCGCCCACAATGGACTTGGAGGCATTGAAGCGCTCGGTGCCGGGGACGGCAATCTCGCCAATGGGGTCCTTGACTATCAGTTTATACTTGGCGTGAAGCACACGGCGGCAGTGCTGGTCGATGATGTAGCGCAGCGAATCGTCGGTGGCAGCGGTCTTTTCGATAAGGTCCAGCGCCTCCTGCACATTGGGCGGCAGAAGCAGGATGTCGTTGCCGGCCCGGAGCGCCAGCAGTTCGCCTTGCCCGTGGCCATAGGTATTGGTAATGCCTTTCATGTCAAGTCCATCCGTGATGACAAGTCCGTCGAAACCTAATTGTTCCTTGAGCAATCCGCTGACAATGGGCCTGCTTAGAGAGGAGGGTCGAAGGGAGTCGAAGGCATTCACCTGCAGATGAGCTATCATCATGCCCTGCACGTCGGCGTCGATCAGGCGCTTGAACGGATAGAGCTCGACCGAGTCGAGGTGGCGTTTGTTGTGTTTGATGACCGGAAGGTCGAAGTGGCTGTCCACGTCGGTGTCACCATGTCCGGGAAAATGTTTGGCAACGGCCATAACCCCCTGACTCTGCATTCCCCGGGCGTACATGATGCCAAGCTGGGCCACACGTTCGCGGTCGGTACCGAAAGAGCGGACGCCGATGACAGGGTTATTGGGATTGGAATTGATGTCTACCACAGGAGCGAAGTTGATGTGCACTCCCATCATGCGGCACTGGCGGCCAATCTCCTCCCCCATGCGATAGACAATGCTGTCGGACGCCTCGGGCAGAAGGCCGAAACGGGCGTTGCGGGGGAAAGAATACATGTCGGTGAGGCGCATGCCGAGTCCCCACTCGGCGTCGAGACAGACAAGCAGCGGCACACGGGCGGATGCCTGGAAATCGCGTGTCAGCTCGGCCTGGCGCACCGCGGTGCCGACAAAGAAGCACACGCCTCCCACACCAAACCCATTCATAGTGCGCGAGAACTCGGCAGCCTGCTTGTTGTCGAGGTTCAACGGCACACGCACAACCATTAATTGGGCAATGCGCTGGCGCAGGCTGAGCGTCTGGAAGACAGAGTCGACCCAGTTGACCTCAGGGTCATAGAAACGGTAATTCTTGTTGCTGAACTGGGGGGCACGCTTGAAAGGACGTATCTGCTGGGCGGTGGCGGAGGAGACTACGGCCAGCAGGGCTATCGTGGCTATGAGCTTGTACTTGTTCATTGTCTTAAAATATTATCGATGTAGGCCACCTGCCGCTGGCGAGGGTTGCCTTCATAATTCAGTATCACATAGTCCGCACGGCGCATCATCTCCTCGGCAGGAAGCTGGTTGGCAATGCGGGCAAGGAGTTCCTCGCGACTGGAGCCGTCGCGCGCTGCAAGGCGTTCAAGGCGGTCCTCTATCTGCAAATATACACAGATGACGCTGTCCATCAAGTGGTCAAAACCATAGTCGTAGAGAATGGCGCTCTCGAACAGCACATAGGGCGCGTCAGCATGCAGGGCGCAGAAGTGTTCGAACATCTTCAGTACCCTGGGATGAACCATAGCATTGAGTCCCGCAAGCAGATGAGGCGACGCAAAAACAAGCGAGGCGATGCGTCGCTTGTCGGCACTGCCATCGGGCCGGAAGACACTGCTCCCCAACAGGGTGCGCACATCGTCAAGAAAGGCAGGGTCATCATAGAGTTCTGCTCCGGCACTATCGGCCACAAAGGCGGGAATGCCGAGTTTTGCGAACTCGGCCACCACGGTACTCTTGCCGCACCCCATGCCTCCGGTAATGCCTACTTTTCTCACTCGCGGCTATTTTATGATGACATAATCTATCTGCGACGGACTGACACTGCGGATACGGACATTGTACGGGAACCTGCTGACCCTCAACTTGAGGTGCTGCTGGCCGGCAAGGATGTCGGCATAGTTGGCTGTGACCGAGAAGCTCTCGGCCGAGACCGTCGGCAGGTCGTCCTGCGACACCCATACGTTGAGTTCCACATGGTCGGGGTAGAGTCGCAACGCATGGGAAGAGTCTACATCCGCCACTGTCACAGGCACCGTGAAACGACGTTCGATGAATCGTTTGACCGGAATGGTAATGGTAAGATGGTCAGCCGTAGAATAGACATCGCCCAACGTAGACCATGAGTCGTCGAGGGGCACCTGGTAGACACCACTCTGACGGACATCACTCAGTTCGACCGGTTTGACTCCAATATGCTCAATCGTCTCAAGTACATCGCGTGGGCCATACAGGGTCACCTCTGCCGGGGTCACCAGGGGCTCTCCATAGAGACCATATCCATCGGAGAAGTTGATTTTCAATGCCCCAAGGTCTGGAACAAAAGTGCGGCTGGCTCTCTCGTTGAGTACCAGCAGCAACGAGTCCTTGGTGCTACCGACATAGCTCACTCCAAAAGAAGACAATTGTTCCGACAACTGTGGCGCTATATCGACCACAGCCACTATCCTATACAAATCTTCCTCATTTCCTCGACGGCGGGTATAGCGACGCACAGCCTCGCCGTTCACGTCGATTTGGAGAACCGGAGGCTCCTCGCGAAGACTGAGGAAGAGCGCATTGAATCCTGTAGCGCGAAACTGGACGGTGAGCGACGTATCGACACGACTCACGGCATACCGTTTGGCGTCGAAGCCTGTAGGCGTCACGCTCACCGCCAGAGTGTACTCGTGGCTTTCAGACATGGCGACGGCAAGCCATACCAGAGCGGTAATCCCCAGTACAACAAGAAAAGTTCTAATCTGCCGTCCACGCATGTCCTGTTTTTTATTTCTTTTCCTCTCCGCCGGCGGGAGCAGGCTGCACCATGCTCTTCTCAACGGTCATCACTACACCGTTGGCAACCTCGACGTCCACCGTCGTGGCTTCGACATTGTGCACCTTGCCATAGATGCCGGCAGAGAACAGCACGCGGTCTCCTTTCTGAAGACCCTCGCGGAACTTGCGCTCCTCTTTCTCTTTCTTACGTTGCGGACGGAGCATGAGCACCCACATTACAACAAGAATAATGATGATAATAATCATCGAACCGCCCATACCACCACCCTGGGGCTGGGCCTCCATGAGAATAAACTGTGTCAAATTCATATTGTTTTATTTTTTTTTGTTATTCTTAACTCATCAGTTTCAATACCCCACCTGCGCCGTGATCTTCAGTTTGCTACGTGCAGGCTGGGCATTGCTGATAACCGTGACCTCCTGATACTGATGGCCGCTCTTGCCCGAGCTGTTGAAGGAGACCGTGATATAGCCTTCGCCACCGGGAGCTATACGCTCCTTCGGAAAACTCGCCACCGTGCACCCACAGGTAGCACTGCAGCCGCTGATGATCAGGTCGGCAGCACCCGTGTTGCGGAAGTGGAAGCTGTAGCTGATATTCTCTCCTGCCGAAAGGCGTCCAAAATCATGAAGGTCCTGGTCAAAGGTTATCACAGGCATCTTTGCATCCTTGTCATATCCTTCGGCACTCTTCGGGTTGTTGATGAGGTCCACGCCCACCTCTTCATGCTTGGCGTTCCCTCCGCAACTGGCTAACGCCAGCGCGCCCATCATAAAAACACTATAAACTATCTTTTTCATAACTCACAACTATTAATTCTCCATCAGTCCTCGGCCGCTCTTCTTGATGCGGCCCTTGGAGCGGAGCTCTATAACCAATTTGTCCAGTATACCGTTGATGAAAAGCTTGCTGCGCTCCGAACTGAACTCCTTCGACAGCTCGATGTATTCATCAACCGTCACCTTCTCCGGTATCGACGGGCAACCCGTAAACTCGGCCACCGCCATATTGATCAGCAGAATATCCATCTTCGACACCCGGTCGAACTCCCATCCCTGCAGGTGACTCTTTATCAACTCCTCCGACTCCTCGCGGCAGGCCATTGTGTCTCTCAGCAACTGGCGGGCAAAATCCATGTCCGCCTCGTCCTTCTCCACTCGCTTGTCGTACATCAGCGGCCACGTCATCGCCTCGTCGAAATTCTCCTCCGTCAACGTCTTCAACATCATAAAATTGTACTGCGCCACCTGGTCGAAGTCGTCTTCCCACAGCAAACTTCTCTCGCTCACCACGGCAATGAGGGCTTCGCGGTTCATCAGGTATCGGAAAAGCAGGATGGCAAACTCTTTGTCTTTCTCATAATCAACTGTGTCCAACGAAACATAGCGCTTGTACTCTGCCATCTTCCTGAAGTCCACAAAAGCCTCTCTCACCAGGTCGCTGTGCGTCTCCCAGCACCCGCTCCATGCCTCGCGGTGCTTCTTCAGCTCAAAGTTGTCTTCCATCCTCCGGATGAACTCGTTCTCTCCGAGCCTCATGCTCGGATTGCGGTCCTCCTCCGTCGGGCGGAACTTCTTCTTGCCCTCTTCAAGCACCTTCATTCCCTCCTCCACAAATCTCGGCAACAGGCTCACCTGCAGCACCCCGAGCTCGTTCAACTTCGCTATATTGTATTCGAAGCTCTTGGCCACCGTGATGGCATCCCTCTCGTCGCAGCGCCCGGCATACACCGCCTGCAACACCTTGCTCCTCAAAAAATGTCTACTTAGCATACTATATTGATAATCTTCTTAGGTACAAATATAACCTTCTTCGGCTCGCCGGTCATCCATTTGGCGCTCTCCGGCGCAGCCTTCACGGCCTCCAGGGCCTCCTGCTGCGTCGCCGCGGCCGGCAGCTCCAGCATGAATCGCATCTTGCCGTTGAACTGCACCGGGTACTTCACCGTGTCCTCCACCAGCATCTTCTCGTCGTACTCCGGCCACTTCGCATCGCACACCGTGCCCTCTTCGCCCAGCTGGTGCCACAGCTCCTCCGCCACATGCGGCGCAAACGGAGCCATCAGCACCGCCAACGGCTTCAGCACCTCGCGGCTGCCGCACTTCTGATCCGTCAGCGTGTTCACACATATCATGAACGTCGACACCGCCGTGTTGAACGAGAACCGCTCTATATCGTCCGTAATCTTCTTTATCGTCTGGTGCAGCACCTTCATCGACCGCTCTCCGCTCTCCTCTCCTCCTTGATACAACTTCCAGAACTTCTTCAGGAACCTGTGCACACCCTCGATGCCGTTGGTGTCCCACGGCTTGGCCTGTTCCACAGGGCCGAGGAACATCTCGTACAGTCTCAGCGTGTCCGCACCGTAGCGCGCCACCAGGTCGTCCGGATTCTGCACATTGTACATGCTCTTGCTCATCTTCTCCACCTCCCAGCCGCACACATACTTGCCATCCTCCAGCTCAAACCGCGCCTCCTTGAACTCCGGACGCCACTCGCGGAAACGCTCCACATCCAGCACATCGTTGTCAACAATGTTGATGTCCACATGTATCGGCGTAACGTCGTCCATGTCCTTTATCAAACCTTTGGAGATATAAAGGTTATTGTCCGCCTTGCTGCGATAGACAAAGTTGCTGCGGCCCTGGATCATGCCCTGGTTGATCAGCTTCTGGAACGGCTCTTCCTTCTTGGCCAGTCCAAGGTCGAACAGGAACTTGTTCCAGAAACGTGCGTATATCAGGTGGCCCGTGCCGTGCTCGGCACCGCCCACATACAGGTCCACATTCTGCCAATAGTCCACGGCACTCTCCGAGAAATACTCCTTCTCGTTGGTCGGATCCATGTAGCGCAGGTAGTATCCACTGCTGCCCGCAAAGCCCGGCATCGTGCTCAGTTCCAGCGGGAAGACAGTCTTGTTGTCAACCAATGCCTTGTCCACCACGCAGCGTTTTGCCTCGTCCCACGCCCACTTCTGCGCGTGGCCCAGCGGCGGCTCGCCCGTCGCCGTAGGCTTGAACTCGCTCACCTCCGGCAACTCCAGCGGCAGGCACTCCTCCGGAATCGTGAACGGAACGTTGTCCTTGTAGTATATCGGGAACGGCTCGCCCCAGTAGCGCTGGCGGCTGAAGATGGCGTCCCGCAGGCGGAAGTTCACCGTCCGGTGGCCGATGCCCTTCTCCTCGACCCTGTCTATCACGGCCTTCATGGCCTCTTTCACCTTCATGCCGGTGACGAAACCGCTGTTCACTGCATAGCCCGTCTTGGCGTCCATGCTCTCCGTCCAGGTCGACGGGTCGCTCACGGCGTCCTTTTCCAGGCTCACCACCTGCCGTATCGGCAGATTGAAGTGGCGGGCAAAGGCAAAGTCGCGGCTGTCGTGCGCCGGCACCGCCATGATGGCCCCCGTGCCGTAGCCCGCCAGCACATAGTCGCTCACCCAGATCGGAATCTTCTCCTCCGTCAGGGGGTTGATGGCGTAGGCTCCGGTGAACACGCCGCTCACCTTCTTCACCTCCGCCTGGCGCTCGCGCTCCGAGCGGTTCTTCGCCCACGTCACGTAGGCCTCCACCTCGGCCTTCTGCTCCGGGGTGGTGATGCTGTCTATCAATTCGTGCTCGGGGCACAGCACCATGAACGTCACACCGAAGATGGTGTCAGGCCTCGTAGTGAAAATCTCGAACGAATGCTCCTTGTTGCCCTCTAAGGGGAACCACACTGCGGCGCCCTCCGAGCGGCCTATCCAGTTGCGCTGGATTTCCTTCAGCGAGTCGGTCCAGTCCACCTGCTCCAGGCCGTCGACTAAGCGCTGCGCGTAGGCCGTGATCCTCAGGCTCCACTGGCGCATCAGCTTGCGCTCCACGGGGTAGCCGCCGCGGACGCTCAGTCCGCCCACCACCTCGTCGTTCGCCAGCACCGTGCCCAGCTCCGCGCACCAGTTCACCGGTATGTCGGCCAGGTACGCCAGGCGGTAGTTCATCAGCACCTTCTGCTTCTTAGCCTCGTCCCAGCTCTTCCACTCCCCGGCCGAGAAAGCCAATGCCTCCGTGCAGGTGGCGTTCAAACCCTCGCTGCCGCGTTCGGCAAAACGCTCCTCCAGCTTCGCTATCGGCAGCGCCTTGCGCGCGTCGTTGTCATAGTAATGCTTGAACAGTTGGATGAACGTCCACTGCGTCCACTTGTAGTACTTCGGGTCGCAGGTCCTCACTTCGCGGTCCCAGTCGAACGAGAAACCAATCTTGTCCAACTGCTCGCGGTAGCGCGCAATGTTCTTCTCCGTCGTCACCGCCGGATGCTGGCCCGTCTGTATCGCATACTGCTCCGCAGGCAGACCGTAGGCGTCGTACCCCATCGGATGCAACACATTGTAGCCCCTCAGGCGCTTGTATCTGGCGTAGATGTCGCTCGCAATATATCCCAGCGGGTGGCCCACATGAAGGCCCGCCCCCGACGGGTAAGGAAACATATCCAAAACGTAAAAATGAGGACGCCCCTCGGCACCTCCTCCGTTTTCCACGTGGTACACCCCAGCCTCTCTCCAGTACTTTTGCCACCGTGGCTCCAATTCACTGTAGTTATACTCCATTTTATATCAATCTTTTAGCAACGACCCTTCACTCGGCCGCATTTTGCAAATATATAAAAAAACATCCATTCCACAAAATTTTATTTTTCACCCCCCACCGCATTCCCCCTCTCTTCGCCCCCGATACGGCCGTTCTTATATTGTTTTTATATTGTTTACATATTGTTCTTATATTGTTCCTATATTGTGGATATAAGAACAATATGCGAACAATATGTAAACAATATAAAAACAATATAAGATATGCCGTATCGGACACGTCTCGGGTAGGGGTCGGGTGGGTCCTTGGGTCACCCGCTGGGCGACGGCGGCAGGTCGCGGCCGGGACGGCGAGGGCACAAAAAAAAGGAGTCCTTGCGGACTCCTCCCAAAATATCATAAAAAAAATCTAATTCTTCCGGTCTTTATGGTGATGGCGCTTGTTGTCCTCCTTCAGTTCCTTGCGCTGTTCGGGGGTCAGCACCTCGTCGATGCGCACCTTGGTCTCATACATCTCGCGCGATACTTCGGCCTGCAGCCTGGCCTCGCGGTCGAAGAGTGGGTAGAGCGCCTTGCTCTGGTTGCCATCCTTGTCCATGTAGTGTTCGATGCTGTCGCGCACTGCCTTTTGCTCCTTGCGCAGTTTTTCGACACGTCCTCTCGACTCTGTGGTGATGGATTCCAGTTTGCGTTTCTGGCTCGAATTGAGGTCGCTCACCAGCTCTGTTATTTTTTGGCGGGGCTCCGGTTTTGCCCTGTCGTGGCGGGGACGCTGGGCCAGGGCAGTGCTGCACTGCATCCCCAGGATGGCGGCAAACGCCAATACAATCATTTTCTTCATGGCTATAGTTTTTTGTTGCTATTCGATAGGTTCTGTTGTCTCTTCGTCGTAGAGATACTCGATGGGGTTGGCGGCAGACTCGATGGAGCCGTAGTAGCTGTAGTCGGAGACCGAGGCTATCATGGTGCCGATGCCCTCTTCGTCGTAGCTGCGGAAGGAGGCCACGTTGAACACCACCACGGCGACCACAGCGGCGACGGCCGAGAGAGCCACCGTCCGCCACACCGCCGTCCGGTGCACCGGCTGCAGGTACGGTTTCTGCCTCACCTGAGCCATCACGGCATCCACCACATCGACCTGCTTGGGGCAGCGCTGGCGCGACAAAAGTTGTAATTGTTCTTCTATATTCATCTCGTTTACTTATTGTTTCACCTCTTTGGCCAAGTTCTTCTTGGCACGGAAAATGAGCGATTCCACCTTCGCAAGCGTGCATTGCATGACGTCGGCAATCTGCTGGTAGGAGAAATCCTCGAAGGTGTAGAGCACCAGCGCGGTGCGCTGTTCGTCCTTGAGGTGCCCGATGGCTGTGCGCAGCTGCTCCAGCTGTTCCTGGTGGATAATCTGCTGCTCCGCATTGCGGTCAGGCGACACCTCCTCCGGCGGGTTTTCCAGTTCATCGGTGCTCACATAGCGCTTGCTCTTGTTGAGCATCTTGCATACGACGTTGACTGTGATGCGATAGATGAAAGAACTCAATTTTGAATCGAAGCGGAAGCGCGGCAGCGCCGTGTAGAGCTCGACAAAGACCTGCTGCGTGACCTCCTCGACCTCGAGGCGCGTGCCACAGAGCTTGTACGAGAGGTTGGCCACAATCTGCTGATAGCGCTTCACGATTTCGGCATACTGCTCGGTGTCTCCGGCAAGGATCTTCTGGACTATCTCTTTGTCTTCCACAGGCTCGATTCGTTATTATGTACGTGATGAATTTACTTTATTGCAGAATTTCCGGAAAATTATTTTTTTTCTTCGGAATTTTCCTTTTCGCTATTCGTATTTGAACTTCTCGATGTCGCGTCGTTCGCGCTTGGTGGGGCGGCCGACGCCGCGGTCGCGTTTCTCGAAGGCGTACTGGCGTGCCATCTGTATGCGCTCGTATTCCTCCTGGGGGGTGCGGTCGATCATGAATCCCTGCACCAGGGGGGCGCCGACGCGGTTGGGCGGAATGGCCAGGACTTCTATTTCCTTGTGCAGCTGGTCGATGTTGAGGCTGTAGCGCTCCCCTTCCCTCACCTCGTGCGAGGGTTTGAGAGTGCGGCCGTCGGAGGTCATCGAAACCTTGCCGCACTGGCAGGCGTCCGCCGCCAGCGACCGGGTCTTGTAGAGGCGCACCGCCCAGAGGTATTTGTCGAGACGCATGGCAGTTAAGAGTTATGAGTTATGAATTACGAGTTAAGGGGTTATATTTTGAATTTGAAGATGTAGGTGATGGTGCCAATCTGCTCCTCGGGGGCGGAGGTGGAGGCGTTGAAGCGGGCGCGTTTGGCAGCCGCCTTGGCCTGCTCGACGAGGCTTCCGGTGGTGATGGTGGAGCCCTGGTAGGGGGCTTCGGCGCGCACCACGCGGCCCTGCTGGTCCACCCAGATGCGGACCACTATCTTGCCCTGCTGGTTGGAGTTGTATTCGGGCTTGGGGAGCACCACGGCGCTACGTCCTTTGAGGTTGTAGTTGCCGTTGCCGCCGCCGTTGCCGGTGTAGTTGTTGCTGGTGGGGGTACCGTTGGGGTTGCCCTGGTTGCCCTGGCCGGTGCTGACGCCCTGGCTGCCGCCGCCGGCGGTCTGGTTGCGCTTGCCAGGAAAGAGGGCGTTCTTGTTGATTTCGGGCTCCTTGTTCTCCACCACGGGCTGCTCCTGAGCGGCGGGGTTGGTGATGTTGCCCGGATTGGGGCTGGAGGGCACGGGCACCGTGGGTTCGGTGCGCTGGGTGACCACCTGCTGCTGCGATGCCGGAGGGGCGTAGTTGGCGGCCTCGCTGGCGGGCTCGGGGCTGTCGCCCTGGCCGAAGTCGCTGTCGCCGAGGTTCACCTCCACACCTTCTTCGGGTTTCGGCGGGTCGGGCGGCGTGTAGGCGAAGATGTTGAGGCTCATCAACAGCACAGACAGCAGGACGATGACCGCCGTGGCTATTCCGGATTTAAGCTTTGCATTCATGGCGCTTTACTGTTTGGGTGACGTGGCCAGGATAACCTTGTGTTTGGTTTTATTTGCGTTGTTGATGTTGTTGACGGCGTCGATGACGTTGACGACATCCTGCACGGGCACCTCCTTGTCGGCGCGGAGCACGATACATGCATCTTTAACCTCGGGTCCGATGCCGGCGGCGATGTGCTGCTGCAGCTCACTGACAGGCACGGCCGTCTCGCCGACGTAGAAGTTGTGCTCGGGGTCGATGTAGACGGTGACATTCTGCTTGGCCATGGTGCGGCTCGAGCTCTCGGGAAGCATGAGCTTCACGGCGTTGGGAGCGATGAGCGTCGAGGTGATCATGAAGAAGATGAGCAGCAGGAACACCAGGTCGGACATCGACGACGAGGAGGTCTCTATCTTGATTTGATTGCGTGTCTTGATCATATGCCAAAGAATTATGCCGGTTCGTGCAGGAGGTCCATGAATTCATTGGCGCGTACCTCGAGTTCGAAGACTACCTTGTTGATGCGGGTGACAAGGAGGTTGTGGAGGAAGTAGCACACAATGCCGACGATGAGGCCGCCGACGGTGGTCACCATGGCGGTGTAGATGCCGGAGGCGAGCATCTGGATGTCGATGTTGTTGCCGGCATGGGCCATCTCCTGGAAGGCGGAAATCATGCCCACCACAGTACCGAGGAAGCCGATCATGGGGCCCAGGGAGGCCACGGTGGCCACAAGGGAGACACGGCGTTCGAGGTTGGCCACTTCGAGCTGGCCCTCGTTCTCGATGGCAGCCTGAATGTCGGGCAGCGGACGGCCAAGGCGGGAGAAGCCCTTGTCGATCATGCGGCCCAGGGGCGTGTTGGTCTGCTTGGAGAGGTTGCGGGCCTCGTCGATGTTGCCCTGGTGGACATATTCGCGGATGTTCTTCATGAAGACGTTGTCTTCTTCGCCCTTGAGGGCGGCGCTGAGCGTGAGGTAGCGCTCGATGAAGATGTAGATGGCCAGTACCAGCAGCAAGGCCAGCACCAGCATAATCCAACCACCGCTGACGGCCATATCCCAAATGGTGATATTCTCGGCCTTCTCGGTGGCGTTGGCAACGGTTTCAACAGCAGCCTGCGCTGCGGCAGGATCGCTCTGGATCAATAAAAGGGGATTCATCATGTGTGTGTGCTTTTTGTTATTATGCTTATATTAACGTGTTATTCTCTTATTTATTATATGCACGGGGCATCATTTTTTTCAAAACGAAAGGCTGAAACCCACGGTAGGCTGTATTCCGACGATGGTGGGCTGCAAGCCTGGCGTAAGAGCCAGGGTAAGATTGTCGTCGATCTGGAAGTCGTAGAGATGGCCGAAAACGTAGGCATCAATGAGGTTGAGGGCATAGATGCCAGCAGCGATGATGACCATGAGCTGGAAGTTACGGTTGTAAGAATTGTAGAGGTTGTAAATGCTCGACCTTGGATAGGATGCATAGTCGGCGAGGTTGGTGGCGTCGTTGTTGTTGACGCGATAGAGATATTCGTCCTTGAACATGACCATGCGGTCGTAGTTGTAGTAGGCATAATAGCCCACTCCAGCCAGCGCACCGTAGATGATGGGAATTTTCCAGGCCTGCCCGTTGTACACCTGACCGCCGCCGGGGAGAAGGGAGAGCAGCAAGGCTTTGGTGGCCGAGTGTTCGTTGGCCACGGTGACGGTCTTGGTCGACACCGGATCCTGTATTTCTATCACCTGCTGTGCCGTGGCGGCAGGGCAAAAAGAAAAGAGGAGAACCATGCCGATACCTATCAGCAACACAGTACTCCTCGTTCCTCTTTCCACTCTCATCATGCGCTATTTCTCAAGAAGTGAGACGATGCGCTCGAAGTCGCTGTCCGAATTGAAGAGTATGGTCAGCGACCCTTTGCCACGCTGGGAGCGCTTGATTTCGACGGCCGACTGAAGACGTTCCTTCAAACGGCTCTGCGCGGCGGCATGCACGGCAGGCAGGTCGCTACGCTTTTTGACGGGGGCCACGGGTTTCTTTTTGGCGTTCTTGGCCATCTCCTCGGCCTGGTGGACGGAGAGGTGGCGGTCGATGATGGCATGCAGTATCTCGAGGTGCAGGTCGATATCCTCGACGTTGATCAGGGCGCGGGCATGCGCCATGCTGATTTGGTCGTTGCTGAGGGCCAACTGGGTCTCGGCCGGCAGATTGAGCAGTCGCAGGTAGTTGGTGATGGTGGAGCGGTTCTTGCCGACTTTCTCACTGAGTTGGTCGTGAGTCAGACGGCACTCCTCGATGAGGGCCTTGTAGGCCAGAGCGACCTCCATTGCATTGAGGTTTTCGCGCTGGATATTCTCCACCAGGGCCATCTCCATCATCTGATTGTCGGTGGCCACGCGCACGTAGGCCGGAACCTCCTTGAGGCCTGCCAGCTGAGCGGCGCGACAACGGCGCTCGCCGGCAATGAGCTGATAGGTGTCGTCCGGCATCTTGCGCACGGTGACAGGGGTGATGACACCCTGCTGACGGATGGACTGCGCCAGTTCCTCCAGAGCTTCAGGGGCAAACTCCTTGCGTGGCTGGTAGGGGTTGGCGACAATCTTCTTGAGGGGTATGGTGTTGATGGCGGCAGTCACCGTGTTCGACATCTCGAAATCCTTCGTGTCGGGCAATATGGAACTCAAACCGCGACCCAATCCTCCGCTCTTCTTGTTTGTCATATCTTTTTATTTTCTGTTTCTGTCAAGAATCTCTTGTGCCAGGTTGAGGTAGTTGACGGCACCTGTCGAAGCGGCGTCGTGCATGATGATACTCTTGCCATAGGAGGGAGCTTCGGCCAGCTTGGTGTTGCGATAGATGAGGGTGTTGAACACCATCTGTTTGAAATGTCCACGCACATCCTCCACCACCTGGCGAGCCAGGCGCAGGCGGTTGTCGTACATCGTGATAAGCAGTCCCTCGATGGAAAGCCTGGGGTTGAGGCGGGTCTGGACTATGCGCACGGTGTTGAGCAACTTGCCCAGTCCCTCGAGGGCGAAGTACTCGCTCTGGATGGGGATGATGACCGAATCCGACGCCGTGAGGGCGTTGATGGTAATCAACCCCAGCGACGGCGAGCAGTCGATGATGATGAAGTCATAGTCGTTCTTCACCGGCTCCAGGGTGCGGGCCAGAAACTGCTCGCGTCCCTTCTCGTTAATCAGCTCCACCTCGGCACCGACGAGGTCAATGCGCGTAGGCAGCAGATCAAGGTTCGGCGTGTCGGTCTCGACGATGACATCTTTCACCTGAGCCTGCCCGAGGATGCAGTCGTATACGCTTTTCTCCAGCTCGTCGGGATTGATGCCGAGGCCGGAAGTGGCGTTGGCCTGCGGATCGCAGTCCACCAGCAGCACCTTCTTCTCGAGCACTGCCAGCGAGGCGCTCAGGTTCACTGCCGTGGTGGTCTTACCCACCCCGCCTTTCTGGTTGGCTACAGATATTATCTTGGACATTTTAACTTAAAACTTAAAATCTATCTCGTCAAGTTTGCTCTCACTGGACTCGTTGTGCCAGTTGTCCTCCACCACCACGGGCGGCGGCACAATACCCGTCTCGATGAACGAGAAGGCATTCTCGAGACCCTGACGGAATTTGTCGAAATCCTCCTTGTAGAGGAACATCTTGTTCTTCTCGAAATACACCTCACCCGTGTTGTTGTCGAACAGTTTGCGGCTCTCGGTAATGGTAATAAACTTGTCACCTCCGCGGGTTTCTTTCACATCGAAGAAATATCTGCGCTTGCCGGCAGGAATGGCCTGGCTGTACAGTTCCTCTTTTCTTTGCTCTTTGTTGTCCATAAACTCTACTTTATTACGTTAAAATTCAAATTGCAAAATTAGGTATTTTTTCTTTATCTGTTGTCTTCTGCCCAATAAAGTTATCAACACCCACAAGTGGAAACACCTTTCTACTTCTTGTGGGTCATGATGTCCAGTATCATATCGTCGGTCTGGTTCATGCCGTCCTTGCCCAGGCGGCCGAGGTTGCGGATGGAGCAGTCGATGTCGCTCTCGCTGAGGCCGTCAGTGCGGTCCACCACACGGTCGTGCACCGCCAATTCGGCACAGACGAAAGCGCTGTAGAGCCCCACGCTCATCTTCAGGGCGCAACTGGGCTTGGCACCGTCGCACACCATGCCGGCCAAGGTGTTGATCATGTTCTTCATGGCGTAGCACACCTGCTCGAACGAGCCTCCCTCCAGGAAAGTCAGCGCCGCGGAGACGCCCATCGTAGCGTTGACAATGCCGCATAGGGCACTCAGGCGGCCGATACCGCGTTTGATGTAGATGCTCATCAAGTGGCTCATCGTCAGCGCGCGGAGTATCTTCTCGTCGTCGCAACCCTTCAACTTGCCGTAAAAGAAAGGTGGCAACGTGCAGGTAATGCCTTGGTTGCCAGAGCCGGAGTTGCTGTACACGGGCTTGGTGCAACCGTCCATGCGGGCGTCGCTGGCCGCCACCGTACGGGCCACCACGGTGTGCACCGTGTCACCGTTGCTCTGTTCCATCAATATCTGGCCTGTGTGCAGGCCCATGCCGCCGAGGCCGATCTCGGAAGCGGCGGCGTTATAATCCACCGTCTCTTTCAGGAATGCCAGCTCCTCCAGAGGGGACGTGATGGCGAAGTCATACACCATGCGGGCCGTCATCTCCAGCCGCTGGCGGTTGTCCACCTCGGGGTTGGTGTCCTCTTCTGCCTGTTGGAAAAGACCCTGCTTGTGGTCGAGAAGCACCTGATCGTCGCGCTTGAGGAAGATAAAGTTAGTGTGACGGCAGGCAATGACAGCCACGGCCGCATGGCCGCCACCGTTGCAGCGGCACTCTATGTACAGCTTGTCGCTGGTCTCTTTCACACCTATCTCTATCCGCTCGCCATTGTTGGCCAGCCAGCGTTTGGCGTCGTCGACCTCCTTCTCGGGAAGCGTCAGCACCTCGAGTCCGCGGGCCGAATTGCCATGGGTGACCGCCATAGCCACCGCTATCGGCAGGCCTATCATACCCGTGCCGGGAATGCCCACACCCATAGCGTTCTTGTACACATTCTTGCTCAAACGCAGCATGATGCTTTCCGGCTCGCAGCCGAGGGTCTCGCAGGCTTTGGCCACACAGAGGGCCACCGCACCGGGCTCGGTGCATCCGGTGGCAAGCACCACCTCCTGCTTCAGTATCTCGATCAACTCTTTGCGAAGTCTCTCTTCCATATTATAAAACACTTAACTCGTAACTCTTAACTCATAACTCCTCAGAACGGCACATCCCCGTCGGGGTTCATGCCCGGCATATTGTCCTCGTTCATCTTCGAATCCACAATCATGCTGCCACCCATCTGGTCGAAGTTGGCGTTCTGCGGCATGCCGATGGTGTCCATGCCCAACTGCGGGGGATTCTCGAAGCGGGCAAACTCCTTGACAAAACGCAGGCGTACATCGCCCGTGCCGCCGCTACGGTGCTTGGCCACAATGAGGTCGGCCATACCCAGTGTCGAGCCGTGGTCGTCCTCCTGAATGCCATAGTACTCCGGGCGGTAGATGAACATCACGATGTCGGCATCCTGCTCGATAGCTCCCGACTCGCGCAGGTCGCTCAGCTGAGGCTTGTTGCCCACGCGGTTCTCCACAGCGCGGCTCAGCTGCGACATGGCCAGCACCGGAATACCCAACTCCTTGGAGAGGGACTTCAACTGGCGGCTGATCATGCTGATTTCCTGCTCGCGGTTACCATTGCGGTTGTCGCTCGAGCCCGAAGACATCAGCTGCAGATAGTCGATGAATATCATCTGTATATCGTAGCGCTGCTTCAATCGGCGGGCTTTGGCGCGGAGCTCGAAGATGGTAAGCTGCGGCGTGTCGTCGATATAGATGGGGGCGTTGTTGAGGGGCTGGGCTCCCTTTTTCAGTTGTTCTTTCTCGTAGGGTTCCAGATGGCCCTTCTTCAGCTTGTCGCCGGGCAGGCGGGCCTCGCTGCTGATGAGGCGCATGGCCAGCTCCTGACCCGTCATCTCGAGCGAGAAGAAGGCCACAGCCTTGTGGAAGTCCACAGCCATGTTGCGCGCCATGCTCAAGGCGCAGGCCGTCTTACCCATGGCGGGACGCGCGGCAAGGATGATAAGCGTGCCGGGCTGGAAGCCCGCCGTCATGCGGTCGAGCCCGATGAAACCGCTCTCCAAGCCGCTCAGGCCGTCGCTCTTTTCGCCGGCCTCCTTGATCTGGTCCATGGCCATGCTGACAAAGTCGCCCATCGGATGGTAGTCCGAACGGAAGTTCTTGTCGTTGATGTCCATCAGGCGCTGTTCGGTCTTGTCGAGCAGATTCACCACGTCGGTGGTCTCGTCGTAGGCCTCGGTGATGGTCTCCGTCGAGATGCGGATCATCTCCCTCTGGATGAACTTCTCGCTGAGCACGCGGATATGGTACTCGATGTGTGCGGCCGAGACGACATTCTCAGTCAGCTTCGACACGGCATAGGCGCCGCCGGCAGCCTCCAGTTCGCCGTCCAGACGCAGACGCTCCACCACCGTCAGCATGTCCACCGGCTGGCTCTGCTCGAAGAGCTTGCGGATGGCACGGTAGACCGCCTGGTGCTCGGGCTTGTAGAAGTATTCCACATGCAGCGTCTCAATGGCGTTGATGAGGGCCGTCTGGTCGAGCATGAGAGCACCAAGCACACTCTCCTCCAGGGCTATAGCCTGGGGGGGAGTGTTGCCGTTGATGTCAAACGCCTGTGTATAGGTCAGTCTGTCTTTTCGACGTGGATTTGCTGTGGTTGGCATAAGGGCTCCTCTCGCGTCATACCTGCTGTGCAGCGCCTCCGTCTTCGACCATCACAGTGGAACCGCGATAGGCGGGACAGGTGTGGTGGGTGCAGCTGGCGGCCACCAGCGTCAGCACCACAACGGCGAGCATGAGAACTACTTTCTTTTTCATGGGTCAATTATTTTGTGGTTTTCTTTGTCTTTGCGGTTTTGGTCGCCTTGGTGGCCTTGGCGGCGGGCTTGGCGGCCTTGGCAGCTTTGGCGGCAGGCTTGGCGGCAGCCTTCACGGCCTTGGCGGCAGGCTTGGCGGCGGCCTTCACGGCCTTGGCGGCAGGCTTGGCGGCGGCCTTCTTGGCGGCCTTGGGGGCAGCGGCGGGTTTGGCCGCGGGCTCCTCGCCGTTGATCTTGGCGTTGACTATCTTCAGGATAGCCGCTTCCTGCTTGATGGCCTCGTTCTCGATGGCCTGTGCACGGGCCAGGATGTCGGCCTTGAAGGCCTCGTCCTTGAGCGAGGAGGCGTTGATCTTCACATTGAGGTGGGCACCCATGACGGCCGAACGGGCGGCCAGCGAGCCGACACCGCCGTCGGTGACGCTGTTGGGATTGCCCCATTCCACCATGGCGCGGCAGACCTCGAAGGCCTCGAGGCTCTTCTGCATGGTGCGGAAGGGCACCTCGGTGGCGAACTTGGTGGCCTCCTGGATGGCGGCGCTGCGGGCGGCCTTCTCCTCGTCGGTCTTCTTGGGCAGCCCGAAGGCGTCCATAATCTTGTTGAAGGCGGCGGTGTCCTCGTCCACGAGGTGCAGCAGTTCGTCCTTCAGAGCCTGGCCCTTGACGGCCACGTCGCTGAATTTCTCCCACTCGTCGTCGTAGGCGGCTTTGCCACCGGTGAGGTTGGCCACCATGGTGCCGAGGCTGGCTGCCAGGGCGCCCATGTAGGCGCTGACGCTGCCGCCGCCGGGAGCGGGGCTCTCGCTGGCGGTCTCGTCGCAGAAGCCGCGGCAGGTGAGGTCGACAAGTTTCTTCTTCGAGTGGTCCTCAATGAGAAACTCGATGACTTTCTCCTTGGGGTCGAAGGGCTTGAGGTCGTCGAGACCCATGCTCTTGATGGCCACCTTCATGATTTCCTCCTCGCTGACGCCGAGGGAGCGCTGCTGTTTGGCCAGGTAGTACTTGCCGGCGTCGATGAGCACGCTCTTGGGGATGAGGCCCACGATTTCGCATCCGGTGACACGCAGGCCGCGGTTCTGGGCGCAGCGGCACACCTCGTCGAAGCACTTGTGCACGGGGGCCACCTTGATGGAGGTGATGTTCATGGAGACCTGGGCAATGCCGTAGTCCTCGATGTACCAGCCGATGGCCTTGGTGCCTTTCAGGGTGCCGGGGATCATGATGGTCTTGCCGTTCTCGTCCTTGATGGGCTTGCCGCTGGGCTTGCCACCCTCGCGCATGGGACGGCCCTTCTCGCGCACGTCGAAGGCGATGGCGTTGGCGCGGCGGGTGGAGGTGGTGTTGAGGTTGTAGTTGATGGCCACGAGGAAGTCGCGGGCACCCACCTGGGTGGCGCCGGTGCGGGCGGTGTGGTCGTTCCAGGCGTTGGGGCCGAAGTCGGGCTTCCACTGCTTGGTGCCCAGGCGGCTGCTCAGGCTCTCGTACTCGCCGGTGCGGCAGTAGGCCAGGTTGCGGCGCTCGGGGATGAAGGCGGCGTTCTCGTAGCAATAGATGGGGATCTGCAGCTCTTCGCCGAGGCGCTTGCCCAGCTTGTGGGCATACTCGACCACCTCGTCCATGGTGATGTTGCTCACCGGGATGAGGGGGCACACATCGGTGGCACCCTGGCGCGGATGGGCACCGTGATGCTGCGTCATGTCGATAAGCTCGGCGGCTTTCTTCACCACCTGGTAGGCGGCCTCGAGCACGGGCTCCGGCTCACCGACGAAGGTGATGACGGTACGGTTGGTGGTCTGGCCGGGGTCCACATCGAGAAGCTTCACACCCTCGACCTTTTCAATCTCGGCAGTGACCTGATTGATGATATCCATGTTGCGGCCCTCGCTGATATTGGGCACACATTCAATAAGTTGTTTCATAATTGCATTAATTTTTATTTCTGCAAATGTACAAAAAATATTTAATACGACAACATTTTTTTTATAAACACCATTTTCAACCGCCACCCAGCCGCCCCCCGAAGCCCCCGATGCCCTTCCCCACCCGCCCCCTACCCAACACGTATCTGATACGGCCGTTCTTATATTGTTCTTATATTGTTTACATATTGTTCTTATATTGTTCCTATATCCAGGATATAAGAACAATATGTAAACAATATGCGAACTATATGAAAACAATATAAGAACGGCCGTATTGGGTATGGTTCAGGTAGGGTTCGGGTGGGGATTGTTTTTTTTGAATTTTTAATAAAGTTTTTTACCGGTGAGCGATATTTTTTCGTATCTTTGCAATTTGATATGATGAGTAAATATTATAAAAATATACGCTATATAATACTGACGCTGTGCCTGTTGCCATGTATGGCACGGGGGCAGGAGCTGGTGCATGTGATGGGCGACACGACGGTGTGCCTGTCGGATTCGGTGGTTATCGGAATGGGTTTCCGCGGAGACCACGAGGTGGTGGTGAGGAATGTGGAGACGGAACTGTCGTACGGCGACAGCGCGTTTCTGCCGGACGGTGTGGACTGCGGGGAAATGGGCTGCCGGTATCGGTCGGCGGTGACTTTCGACTGTTTTGCGCCGGGGGCGACAATCGGGTCGGTGAACGACATCCGGTATATCCGCTTGAAGATGGAGCATTCGTTTCTGGGCGACCTGTATATCAATGTGACGTGTCCGAACGGCCAGAAGGCCGACATACTGAGGTTCAGCAACTACAGCGGGACGGCGATATACTCGAACTGCCTGTCGACACTGCCGGCGTCGGCAAGGGGCTGGAACGGCCCGGCGTATCTGAACGAGGACCACGCGATGCTGGGTGTGGCCAACACGAACGACAACCAGGCGACGCCATGCGAACACAACGACTACACGAACGCCCCGGGCACGGGATGGAACTATTGCTGGAGCGACAATACGACAAAGGGATACTCCTATGCCTCCAACGGAGGCTACGTCTACCGCTCGGACAACCAGCAATATGCCTACACCACGGGCACAAGCGCCACCTACCGGGTGGACTCGAGCGATGTGGCCGCGGGAAGTCAGTTCTACCATCCGGACGAGAGTTTCGGAAACCTGGTGGGATGCCCGCTGAACGGCGAATGGTATATCGAGGTGATTGACGGAGTGCGCCAGGACAACGGCTATATTTTCGACTGGGAGCTGGCGCTCGACGAGGCCTTTGCAGGCAGCAACGGCTCTGTGACAGGCTACGGGCTGAGCGGCGACTCGGTGCGCCGGGTGGACGATTCGACCTTTGTGGTCTATGCGCCGCAGGGCGCCGTGGGCGACACGGTTGTGGAATATCACGTATCCGTCTATGGAACGGGGGGCGAAAGGGTCGACACGGTGCTGCGGGTGCACTATGTGCCGCAGCTGTACCGGCTTGTGAGCGGACACTACTGCGCCGGCGACACGCTGCTGGTGGACGAGCTGAGCATCACGACCACGACGCACCGCATCGACACGGTGCTCCTTCCGGGCACCCCCTGCCCGATAACGCGCGAAATCGACGTGACGTTCGGCGCAAGCTATGAACGGTATGACACCGTGGGCATCTGCAACAACCAGGCGTACACCTACAACGGGGTGGACTACGGGGGGCCGGGCGACTACGAAGTGCATCTGATGACTACCGAGGACTGCGACAGCAATATCCACCTGACGCTCTACACGATGGATGCGGAATTCTCGGTGGACCCCTATATCAGCGCCGACGGCGAGCTGTGGAAAAAGGACACGCTGCTGGCGGGCTGTGCGCCGTATACCATTTTTCTGAAGGATTCGTCGGTCGCCGTGTCGTCGCGCCGCTGGCACACGGGAGACACCGGCTGGTTTGCGAGCGAACAGCTTGCACACACGTATGACAGTGCCGGAGTGTACAGCATCACCCTTGCCGCGACGAGTGAGAACGGTTGCCGCGATACGGCGGTGCTGCGGAGGGCGGTGTATGTGTATGAACGTCCGGAAGCGGGCTTCCGATGGGAGATGGAGAACCCCGTGATGTCGCATCCGACGGTGATGCTCTATGCCGACGAGGGCGAAGGCCTGACGGACTATACATGGGCTGTGCAGAAAGCCAACGGCGGCGGAAGCGACACCCTCTTCGGCCAGGAGGTGGGATACACATGGTCCATGGAGGGAGGCAATGTGTTCGGCGATTTCCCGGTGACCCTTATCGAGGTGCGCCACCACAGAGGCCCCTACGGCGGACCGCTGGACTGCTACGACACCCTGGAGCAGACGGTGACGATTGTGAACGACTGGCTGCAGTTCCCGAACCTGGTTTCGCCTAACGGCGACGGGCTGAACGATAAGTGGGAGGTGGTGAACCTGTTGGAATGCGGAGCCTACTCGATGAACGAGTTGTGGATATACAGCGCATGGGGAACACTGGTCTACCACGCCGAGAATATCACAAAAAAAGAGGACTTCTGGGACCCTGAGGCCACGGGGAGCCCTGACGGCACGTATTACTTCCGCTTCATGGCTCGAAGCCTCTACGGCATCGTGAAGAGGAACGGGTCGATAGAAGTGGTGAGATAGCATTACGGCTCAAAGAGACAACCTTGAAAAGGATTGGAATCATAATGATATTGATGCTGACAGCGTTGTCGGCGAGGGCACAGGAGATTACACGATTCAATGTGCCCGCCAGCGTGTGCTCCGGCGATTCGGCACAGGTCAGCTTCGGATTCCAAGAGACACACAACATTGTCATCAAGCACGGAGACGCCTCCATGGGGCACAGCGAGGAGGTCTTCCTTCCCGACGGGCAGTCCTGCGGGGCACAGGGGTGCTCGTATCAGTCGCCCGTCACCTTCACGGACTTCGACGAGGGCGCCACCATCACATCGGCCAACGACATCAACTACCTGCGGTTGAACATGGAGCACTCGTTCCTCGGCGACCTGTATATCAACGTGACATGCCCGAACGGGCAGAAAGCGGACATACTGAGATTCAGCAACTATAGCGGCAATGCGACAGTGTCGCCCTGCCTGTCGTCGGTGCCGTCGTCGTCGAGAGGATGGAACGGACCGAGCAATGCCAACCATGACCATGCCTACCTTGGCATACCCAACCGGACGTCCGACAACAACTACTACGGCAACGGCTGCACCCACAACTCCATCATCAACGCTCCCGGAACAGGCTGGAACTACTGCTGGAGCAACAACACCAACTCCAACTACACCTATGCCGACAACGGCGGATATGTCTACCGTTCCGTCAACCAGCGCTATGCAGACAACCTCGGCAGTCAAGCCTACTACCGGGTGGACTCGTCGAACGTAGCCGCCGGCACCAATTTCTACCATCCGGACGAGAACTTCGCCAGCCTGGTAGGCTGCCCCCTGAACGGCACGTGGTATATCGAAGTCATCGACGGCGTGCAGGAGGACAACGGCTACATCTTCGAGTGGGAGCTGGCGCTGAACCCCACCCTGCTGACCAACAACTGCGATGTTACAGGCTACAGCGTTAGCGGACCGGGCGTCATACCCGTCAACGACTCCGTCTTCATCATCGGCTCGCCCGACAGCCTCACAGCCGACTCCACCACCGCCTACACCTTCACCATCCAATCCACCTGCGGCAACATCGACTCCACCGTCTACCTCACCTTCCACCCCTCATACCACAACGAATACACCATAGAAGGCTGCGAATCCGTCCAGTGGAAAGACAATACATATACCGCCAATGCCAACATCACTGAGAGCAACCAGACCCGAATCCACTCGTGCGACAGCATCTCCCGAGTCCACCTCATCGTCCACCCGGGCTACCACCTCGACCAAGCCTTCACGGTCGTCGAGAACGACCTTCCCTACACCTTCCTCGGACACACATTCAACGACGATGTGACAGACTCCCTCATCACCGGCTCCACGGCCTTCAACTGCGACAGCAACATCAACTTCTCCCTCACCGTCTATCGCAATGTCCACACCTCGCTCTATGACACCGTCTGCCCCAACGCCCTGCCCTATCACTGGAACGGCCTCAGTCTGACCGCCAGCGCAGACACCTCGGTAACCCTCGCCACCTCCTATGGTGCCGACAGCGTTTTGTCCCTAGCCCTCCACGTCCTGCCCTCGCACGACACCCTTATCACCATCGAGACCGTCGAGAACCAACTCCCGGTCTATATGCTCGGCCAACCCTACTACGACTCCGCCGACACCACAGCCATCCTCACCAACATCTTCGGTTGCGACTCAGTTGTCGCACAACAACTCATTGTGCACCACAACCAAGCCATTACGCTACGGCAAACCATCTGCGACGACCGTCTCCCATACCTTTGGGACGGCAACACCTACGACAGCGCCGACACCATTGAGAAGTCCCTCCACGACCGTTTCGGTGCCGATTCGGTCGTCACATTTATCCTCACGGTCAACCCGACTTATACTGTCAGCATCGACACCGTCATCTGCGACAACCACCCCTACGCCCTTGGCGACAGCCTGTACAACATCTCCGGAACCTACTCTGCCCTCCTTGCCACCGCCGCCGGATGCGATTCCTCTGTCACCCTCCGGCTCACCGTCAATCCCCACGACGAATTCACCCTCTTCGACACCATCTGCGCCAACGACTACTACACTTTCGGCGAAACGACTTATCACACCTCGGGCATCTACAAGTATGTCTATACCAACATCCACGGATGTGACTCCTCCATCACGCTCAACCTCGGCATCCTCGGTGGAAACCTGAAGGCCGAAATCAAAGCCATTCCCACGATTGTCACCCCTACCAATCCCGACTTCGACCTCCACGACAACAGCGCCTATGCCGCCTCACGCCTCTGGACCATCGAGGGCAACGATTATACCACCCATTCGCTCTCCTACACCTTCCCCGAAGGAGAAGACACGCTGGACATCCGGCTTGTGGCCTACAGCGTCGAAGGATGCACCGATACCGCACACCTCACAATCCACAATGACCGTTCTGCCATCTTCACCCCCAACGCATTCACCCCCAACCAATCCACCAACAACACCTGGCAACCGGCCCTCAACCAGATACAGGAGCTCGAAGTATGGATATATTCCCGTACAGGTCTCCTCGTGGCCCACCTCGAGGGGGTAGACCTCAGCTGGGACGGCACCTCTGCCGACGGCACCGCATGCCCCCAAGGAGCCTACGTCTATACACTCCAGTACCGCACCACACCACGCCCCGACAAACTGCGCACCCTTAACGGAACAATCCTACTAATCCGATAATTGTTATGAAAGAAAAAATAGAACAAGCTTGGGAGCATCGCGAGCTCCTCAACGAAACCGAATATCGCCAGGCCATTGAAGAAGCCATTGCCATGCTTGACCAAGGCAAGCTACGTGTAGCTCAACCTTCCGACGATGGCTTTTGGGGTGTCAACGAATGGGTCAAGAAAGCCGTACTCCTGTATTTCCCCCTCTGCGGTATGCAGACCCTCGAGACCGGTCCCTTCGAATACCACGACAAAATCCCCCTCAAACGCAACTACGCCCAGAACGGCATCCGCGTCGTTCCACCCGCCGTTGCACGCTACGGCGCCTACCTCGCACCCCACGTCGTCCTCATGCCCTCCTACGTCAACATTGGCGCCCATGTCGACTCCGGCACCATGGTCGACACCTGGGCCACCGTGGGTTCCTGTGCCCAAATTGGCGCCAACGTCCACCTCTCCGGCGGCGTAGGCATCGGCGGCGTGCTGGAACCCGTGCAGGCCGCCCCCGTCATCATCGAGGACAACGCCTTTATCGGCTCGCGCTGCATCATCGTTGAAGGCGCACACGTCGGCCGCGAAGCCGTCCTCGCCTCCGGCGTTGTCATCACGGCCTCCTCGCACATCATCGACGTCACAGGTCCCGAGCCCGTCACCCATATCGGCCATGTGCCCCCGCGCAGCGTCGTCATCCCCGGCAGCTACACCAAGCACTTCCCCGCCGGCGACTACAACGTCTCCTGCGCCCTCATCATCGGCCAACGCAAAGAATCCACCGACAAAAAAACATCACTCAATGAAGCGCTTCGCCTTTTCTAAATGGAGCGCCGGCATCCTGCCGGCAATAGCAGCCATCCTGGGCCTCATCTCATGCAGCAAGACCGACGAAATCGACTTCCGCGGCACCGTCGTCGACGTCCGCGAGTGCACAGCCTCCTATGTCAAGCCTGACTACGGCTACCTCGTGGCCCTCACCACCCCCGACAGTCTCGGCGGCGTCTACACCACCGACAAAGGTGTTACCTACCACAACGTAGTCATCCTCTACGCCCCCGACCGTCTTATCTATTGCGACGACCCTATCCGCGGCACCTTCTACCTCGACGACCAATACTCACGTGCCAATTGCTCCATCCACTGGAACGACATCGACAACATCCCCGTCGGAGTCTTCACCTCCGTCTCTGTTGATTAAATGTTAACAAAAACCTTAAGCCTTAGACATTAAACCTTAAACTTTATTCGTATCTTTGCATCCAAAATACGAATAATTTAAAACACCGAGAATATGAAATTTATCGTCAACAGCCAGCAGTTACACAAGCAGTTGCAGTCCCTTAGCGGAGTTCTCTCCTCCAGCAACACCATGCCCATTATCGGTTGCTTCCACTTCCATCTCGAAGAAAACAACCTCACCATCAAAACCACCGACCTCACCACCACGCTCATGGCACGCATGACCGTGGAGACCGGCCGCATGGAGCACCCTGAAGAGGTCGCTGTCCCCTCCAGAATGCTCCTCGATATCCTCAAAACCTTCGACGATGTACCCCTCACCTTCGACGTCAACCCCAGCAACTTCTCCATCGACATCGTCTCCGGCCAGGGCCAGTACCGCCTCGCCGGCATGGACGCTGCCACCTATCCCACCATGCCTGTTGCCGAAAGCACCAGCAAGATCGAAATGAGCAGCACCGCCCTTGTCAATGCCATCAACAAAACCGTCTTCGCCACCTCCAACGACGAGATGCACCAGCAGATGAGCGGCATCTTCTGCGAGATGACCCCCGACGGCGTCACCTTCGTGGCCACCGACGCACACAAGCTCGTCCGCTACCGCCGCAAGGACGTCACCTCCGACGAGAGCACCAACTTCATCCTCCCCAAGAAACCCATCATCATCGTCAAGAACATCCTCGCCGCACGCAAGGAAGAGGGCGACGTCACCATCGAATACAACAACACCAACCTCTTTATCACCTTCGACAACTTCTACATCGTCTGCCGCCTGGTCGACGGCCGCTACCCCAACTACGAGGCCGCCATCCCCAAGGACAACCCCAACAAGCTCATCCTCGACCGCCAGTCGTTCCTCAACACCCTCAAGCGTGTCTCCATCTTCGCCTCCGAGGCCACCCGTCAGGTCCGCCTCTCCATCTCGGCTGACCACATCGACATCTCCGCCGAAGACCTCGAGCTCTCGAACAACGCTCGCGAGACCATCCCCTGCCAGTACGAAGGCGACCCCATGGACATCGGATTCAACGCCAAATTCCTCACCGAGATGATCTCCTACCTCGACAGTGAGCAGGTCCTCATTGAACTCTCTCACCCCTCGCGCGCGGGTATCATATTCCCTTACGGCGAAGACGATTCCGACAAAAAGGACGACATCCTCATGCTTGTCATGCCCGTCATGCTGGCCAATTGATAGTATATGAAAAACAAAGTCAACCTCTGGGGCACCCATGGAGCTACCATTCTTGGTATCTCCTTGGTGCTCTTTATGCTTGGGCTGCTGCTCACCATCGAGTACCATTCCTACCGCCTCACACACGATGCACAGGAGCGTATCACCTACAAGGTAGACCTCTCGCCCGACGTCTCCGACTCCCTCGCGCTCGCCCTCAAAGGCCGTGTGGAGAAGATGGACTTCGTCAAGCACGTCGACTACATCTCCAAGGAGAAAGCCGCTGAAATCTTCGCCGAAGACCTCGGCGAGGACTTCGTGGGCTTCGCTGGCTACAATCCCCTCTACCCCTCGCTGATGGTCAACTTCAACGTGGCCCTCCTGCCGGACAACAGCTCCGAGACCCTCGACCGCTTCTGCGCCGAGGTGGGGGCGCAGGAAGGCGTCACCGGCGTGGCCTACCAGGAGAACGTCGTCGGAGAACTGCGCGACATCTTCTATCGCCTCTCGTGGTTCCTCATCGTCTTTGTGGCCCTGCTGCTGGTCATCACCATCGTGCTTATCTCCAGCCTCATCCGCATTGCCCTCTACAGCAGTCGCGACACCATCGCCACCATGCGCCTCGTCGGTGCCAAATCGTCCTTCATTGCGCGGCCCTTCCGCCTGCGCAGCATCGCCTATGGCGCCATCGGAGGCCTCATCGCCGACTGCCTGGTGTTCGTCACCCTCTGGGCCTTCGGCAACCAGTTCGGCATCGACCTCCTTCAGGCCGACCACCTTGTCTGGTACGGACTTATCGCTGTGGCCATCATCCTCGTGGGCATACTCATCACCTACCTCGCCACAGCCATCACCGTGCGGCGCCACATAGCCAAGAATTAACAACAACGAAAACAATAATGAAACCATCCATGGAGAATAAACCTGCTATCCAGCAAGAAGAAAACAGCAACCGCTTTCAGTTTGCCTTCGGCCGCATCAACTACATCCTCATGATTGCCGGCCTCATCGTCCTCGTCCTGGGCTACATACTCCTCAGCGGCGGCGGCAGCGACGACCCCAACACCTTCAACCCCGCCATGTTCGACAGCCGACGCCTTGTCGTCGCACCCATACTCATCGTCGTGGGCTTCGTGGTCGAAATCCTCGCCATCATGTTCAAAGGAAAAAAGAACGAATAAACAATGGAAGAAACTCTTAACTGGTTCCAAGCTTTTATACTTGGCATAATTCAAGGTCTAACGGAGTATCTCCCTGTCTCTTCTAGCGGCCATCTCACCATCGCTTCAAACCTCTTTGGTATCGATGATGGCAGCAAAATTCTCACCCTGAACATCGCCGTTCACATTGCTACAGTGCTGAGCACCGTGGTCATTCTGTGGAAGGAAATCGTCTGGATATTCTCCGACCTCTTCAAATGGAAATGGAACGAGGGCTCGAAATATGTCGTCAATATCCTCATTTCCATGATTCCTGTAGGTATTGTCGGTCTCCTCTTCAAAGACAAGGTCGAAGAGGTCTTCGGTAGTGGTCTGCTGGTGGTAGGCATCTGCCTCCTCGTCACGGCCGCCCTGCTGGCCTTCAGCTACTGGGCCAAACCGCGCCAGCGCGAGAACATCTCACCCCTTCACGCTTTCATCATTGGCATCGCCCAAGCTGTGGCAGTACTTCCTGGCCTTTCTCGCTCCGGAAGTACGATCGCTACCGGACTCATCCTTGGAAACAAGAAAGAACGCCTGGCTCAATTCTCCTTCCTGATGGTCATCCCCCCCATCCTCGGAGAAGCGCTCCTCGATGCCAAGAAACTTATAAGCGGCGAAACAGCCACTGCTGTCGCCGATGCAGCCCAAAGCGGTGCTACCACCATTGGTACTATACCCCTGATTATCGGATTCCTCGCTGCTTTCATTGTCGGCTGCATCGCCTGTAAGTGGATGATTAACATCGTCAAGAAAGGCAAACTCATCTGGTTCGCAGTCTACTGCGCCATCGTGGGTCTCGCCACCATTATCATTCCCCTCCTAGGTTAACCTAGGACAACCCTAGGATAGACAATGATTACATTGGATCAGCTTCAGGCTGGCATCGTCATCCCCATCGACAAACCCCGCCAGTGGACCTCCTTCCAGGCGGTGAACAAAATCAAGGCCGTAGTGCGCAACACCTACGGCCTTAAAAAATTTAAGATAGGCCACGCCGGGACACTCGACCCGTTGGCCACAGGTCTGCTGCTCGTCTGCATCGGCAAAGCCACCAAGACCATCCCTCAGCTGCAAGACGGCGACAAGGTCTACACCGGCACCATGGTCTTCGGCGCCACCACCCCCTGCTATGATTTAGAGCGTCCGATAGACCACTACTACCCCTACGAACATATCACCCGCGAGCTGCTCGACGAAACAGTACGTCAGTTCACTGGCACCATCCAGCAGGTACCGCCTATGTTCAGCGCAGTAAAGATTGACGGTCAGCGGGCCTACGAAATTGCAAGGAGTCAGGAGTCAGGGGATAAGGAGGTAAGGAGTAAACCAGTAAACGTCTACAGCTTCGAAATCACAGCCTTCCGACCAGGAAGTCAGAATACTCCGATTACTCAGAGTACTCCGATTACTCAGAATACACCTTCCAAGAACCTCTACAACCACCCCCTCGGCGAAGTCCCCATCCACCTGCCGCAGGCCGACTTCCGCATCCATTGCGGCAAAGGCACCTACATCCGCTCCCTGGCCCGCGACCTCGGCCTCGCCCTCGGCTCCGGAGCCTTCCTCAGCGCCCTCCGGCGCGAACAAGTTGGCACCTACACCATCGCCAACGCCCTGCAGCTCGACCAAGTCAAAACCCACCTCGAGCAGCTGTAACCATTTACCACACAACAGCTTAATCCACACATACCTATCGGTAGCAAACACCTACCCGCAACGTCCCTGATACGGCCGTTCTTATATTGTTTTTATATTGTTTACATATTGTTCTTATATTGTTCCTATATTGGGGATATAAGAACAATATGCGAACAATATGTAAACAATATAAAAACAATATAAGATATGCCG
>Ga0256405_10000390_pt1 | contig 146242 bp, 126 predicted proteins | sample RumenRJG_02DNA_FD_189096 | JGI IMG/M metagenome (GOLD analysis project Ga0256405, IMG submission 189096) | Bovine rumen microbial communities from Lethbridge, Alberta, Canada - RJG_02 | ecosystem: Host-associated > Mammals > Digestive system > Stomach > Rumen | place: Canada: Alberta... | reverse complement strand
ACGAGAAGTCCAACGAGAACCGTCGTGGTGAGCACGTTGCCGAGCTCGCAAAAGAGAGCGGCGCACAGGGCGTGGTTATCTTCATCACCCAGTTCTGCGACCCGGAGGAGATGGAGTATCCGTACCTGAAGAAGGCTCTGGACGATGCCAACATCCCGCACGTCAAGCTCGGTCTCGACATGCAGATGCGCGACTTCGGTCAGGTCAGAACCTCCCTGCAGGCTCTGGCAGATGTGCTTGAACTGAGAAAGTAATATAACATAAGACAGCACCACCGTAATACCGGCGTCATGCTGAGAAGGAAGCTTGCTTCCGGAACAGCATGAGACGGATATTACGGGGCGGACAGGGCGCGAAGCGCCCCTGTCCGGCTTTAACGAGGATTGCGCAGCAATCCGAGTGAGAGTGCTGTATAGTAGTAGAATCCCCCGCCGAAATGAGGCGGGGGATTTTTTGTGTGATACGGCCTGCTCCGTCACATCCAAACCATCAAATAGCTTGTTCACCTTTGTGATTATGCTTTGTGCGGTAATTACACTTGTTGTGTCTCTCATGAAACGCAAAAAAGTGACGCTCCTGTCCTGCTAAGAAGAGGCGTCACTTTTTGATGTGTCTCTTAACCGGCGGCTGACCTGCACTCAGCTTTCGGCTCTCTTGTTAAGCACATTATAGAATAGGACCTGTCATTTTGCAAGAGGGACTTCGAAATTTGACAAATCGATAATGTGCTTAACCGGGGAGCCGAACAGGCGGTTATACATCCCGCTCTGAGAAATTGGAGGGGGTGATAGTAATGAGTACGTGTCAATAACTCATGACTGAAGTCACGAGCTTGTACCTGCCCGGTGGTATAACGGCACGGCCTTCCACCTTTGGCCAGAACTACAGGCCTGATTCCGCCTGACGGCGGAGCGGAAGGTACACCTTTGGGTGTACCTTTGATCCGCAAGAAACCGCGGGGCAAGCGGAGTAGCGGTACATCATGGGACGATTGACAGCGCCCCTCCTGCAGAAGATATACTTCTGCAGTGCGGTATCCTATGCGGACACCTGAGCCTCCGGGAGGTACTGGATTCCCATCCGCCAGAGGTTCATTGCTCCGATACGGTCATCATTGGACTGATAACCGCATTCACAGCATTGGAAAAGATGCCTCTCCTTTCTGCGGTTTTTCTTTTCGGTATGACCGCATACAGGACAGGCCTGAGAAGTATATGCCGGGTCAAACTTTACGACATGACTCCCGGCGCGCATGGCCTTATACATCAGTTTTTCTTCCAAATCATGGTAGGCCCAGCTGACAACAGTATATCTGTCTCCGATGCGGACCCGTTCTGTTGCAGAACGAATGCCTGTAAGATCCTCCAGTGCGAACAGCGTGCCTTGGGGATAAGTACAGACGAGTGCCTTCGACAGGCAATGATTGACATCGCCCATCCAACGGTTTTCTCTCTGGCCAATGGCTCGTATTCGCTTTCTGGCGGAGGATGTTCTTCTGCGCTGGAGTTCAGTGCGCAGCTGTTTAAAGTGTGCACGTCTGTATTTTATGGCAGCACCAGATGTGAAAATGCTTTTTCTGCCATCATAAGTGACGGTAAGGAAACGAATCCCCCGGTCGATGCCGACTACCGTAGTAGTCTGTGTCAAAGGGAGCGGCTCTTCAACTTCCACGGTAACCGGGATATGCAGGAAAAACTTCCCGTGGCGGTATACCAGTTTGGCAGTGCCTAAGGAGGCATCTTTCGCAAACGCCCATGCAAATACAGATTCGGGAGCCTTGAACGGGACACGGATTCTTCCGTACAGGGTGTTAACACTGAATAGTCTTTCGGTACGCTGTTTATTCCAGACGATAGAATAATCCCTGTTCCAGACCAGACTGACCTGAGGTTTCCGAAACTGCGGAACGATAAGAGAATTTCGCTTTTTGACACCAAATCGGGAAGGATGTTTTGCCTGGGAAGTCCTGATGGATTTATAAGACGCAACAACCGTACGAATGGTGCTGGCAGCCATCTGTGAAGGGAGCCGGAAGGCTACACGGCAGTGGAAGTATACCTCCTTGTGGATTCTGCAGATGCTGAGAGGAAGAGAGTCTTCTGCAATCTTTTTCGCGACAAAAGTACAGGCTTCTGAATAAGCTGTCATAGTTTCCAGAAGCATCCGGCTTTCATCCGCATTCGGGAGAATCTTCAGTTTTGCGGTCAGTGTCTGTAACATAAGGTTCTCCTTGTGTATGGTGCAGGGGATATTTCAATGGTTTTAATCATTGATAATCTGTAAATTGTGCTATTTATATTTTATCACAAGAACGCTCAATAGTAAACACGTGTTCGAAATAAGAGGTGAAAAAGCGCATTTCCTCTCATGACTGAAGTCACGAGTATCCATGCGCTAAATATATGAAGAATTCATGGTTATCCTTAATGCAATACTTGTGATAATAGCGATTCTTACATATACCCATAAAAAATAGCCGTTCTTGTCCCTGGCTAGGTCGAACAGCTATTTTTAACTAACAAAATATGCCAGAGCGGGTAGCCCTAACCTACCTGTCGGCTCTCTCATTAAGCACATTATAGAATAGTATCTGTCATTTTGCAAGATGGACTTAGAATTCTGACAAATGAATAATGTGCTTAACCGGGGAGCCGAGGGGAGCGCTGGCCAGCCGCCGAGTCTTTGACGAGGAGGTGAGGCCATGGTTACTTATCTGCCCCCGATCTTCGATCGGGGGAGCCCGTCGCGGCTCCCCGCGACTTCAAAGGAATCCATACGGATTCCTTCCTTAAGTGACTTGTTCACCTTTGTGATTATGCTTTGTGCGATTATCTCGCTTGTTGTTACTCTTGTAAAACGCAAAAAGTAACGCCCTCGTCCTGGCAGATGAAGCGTTACTCTTTGTAGTACTTTACTCTTCTGGCGGCTGAAACACACTCAGCTTTCGGCTCTCTTGTTAAGCACATTATAGAATAGTATCTGTCATTTTGCAAGATGGACTTAGAATTTTGACAAATCAATAATTCGTATACTTGCAAGACAGCCGATAGATTTTGAGACATCATTATCACATTTGACATTGCCCTATGCATCTGTTATAGTTTAATTGTAAACAGTTTAATTACTAAACTATATGGCAGAGGTTAAAACATGGGACAAATGACAGAAGTACTGCTGAACGGCGCTATGTACCGCAGGTTTGTAAACCAGCGGCTGGCGCCCGTGTATGACACTTATGACCTGAATGCGGTGGATGTGAAGGTGATTCTCTTTCTGCAGGAGTGCGGGAAAGATGAGAACCGGATGAGCGATATCGTGAAGAGAGAGGCGACGAACAAGGGGCTGATCTCTCAGTCGGTGGCAAAGCTTCATGAGCGGGGACTGGTGGACCTGCAGGAGGATGCGGCGGACCGCAGGGTGCGGCACCTCTCTCTGACGAGCGGCGCAGAGCAGGTGGCAGCGGACCTGCAGTCGGTGTATGAGGAGATTCACCGGGAAGTCTTTGAGGGCGTGGACGCCGGAGAACTTCGTTCGTTTCTGCGGGTCACAGAGAAGATTGTAGATAACCTGAATGAGATGGCGGGCATTGAATAAGCTGCTTTATTGTCTGTCGGCCACAGCCATCGCATGATGCCTGCAGTGATGCCCGGAAACCGGATGATAATGTATTGCCGAAAGGAGGCGCAGATGCTGAAAGTACCGTGTACGTTGACATTTTCCAGAAAGGACGGATCCGACCCGAAGACCTTCCTGTTCCAGGCCTGCGTGCCGGAGGATGTGCCGGATATCCTTGCGCTGCAGGACGCAGTCTATGAGGGACTTCCGGACAAGAATACGTTCGTGCGCCTGATGGAAGAGGAGGTGCGGGAGTCCATCGAGAAGGATGCCTGCCTGTCGGTGTTCTGCGGGGATATCCTTGCCGCCTATACGCTGGTGGTGGCCAACCGCGTATCGCCCCAGAATCTGGGGTCTTACCTGGGGTATTCCGAGGAGGAGATGAAGGAGTGCGTGACCTACGACACTACCTTTGTGCATCCGGACTTTCGCGGCTACGGGCTGCAGAAGCAGTTCATCGCCTGGAAGGATGAGGAGGGCAGACGGATGGGCGCGAAGTGGGCCCTCTGCACCGTCTCTCCGGACAACCCGAACAGCCTGAACAATACGCTGCGGGCAGGATTTGAGATCGTGGAGGAGAAGGAGATGTACGGAGGCATCCGCAGATATGTGCTGCGGAAGGCGCTGGTGTAAGAGATGGATGCGGCTTTTACCGCAGGAACTGTTTGGGGTGATCGCAGGGTTGACCTGTGTTGAATTATGAACTGACCGACAGAAAGGAGGGCGGCAGCTTGGGGGCTTTGCTGAATATTAACCTGCAGAAGATATCGGAGAATGCCGCCGCCATCCGAAGGGTCTGCGGAAGTCACGGGATTGAAGTGCTGGGCGTGACAAAGGGGTTCTCTGCGCTGCCGGAGGTGGTATCGGCCATCCTGGAGGGCGGCATTGATAAACTGGCGGACGCTCGCCTGGAAAATATCCGGATGCTCCGGGAAAAGGGATTTGCAAATCCCATGACGCTCCTCCGGATTCCGATGATCAGCCGGGCAGACCGGGTGGTGGAATATGCCGACTGCAGTCTGAATTCGGAGCTTCCGACGCTGGAAGCCCTGTCGGCAGCGGCTGTCCGGGCCGGAAAGGAGCATGACGTCATCCTGATGCTGGAGCTGGGAGACCTTCGGGAAGGGATGTATCCGAGGGATGCGCTGCAGATGATGGAGTCTTCGATTCATCTGCCGGGAATCCGGATTAAGGGCATCGGCACCAACATGGGCTGCTACGGAGGCATTCTCCCCACGAAGCAGAACCTGACGATGCTCTGTTATCTGGCAAATGCTCTCGAACACTACACCGGCATGCCCCTGGAGACGGTCTCCGGCGGCGGAACATCTTCTCTTACGCTGGTCGAGCAGGGTGTGATGCCGAAGCGGGTCAACCAGGTCCGCATCGGCGAGGGGCTTCTTCTGGGGACGGACACTACCAATCACAGCTCCATCGCCTGGCTTCATCGGGACGCTTTCCGGCTACAGGCGGAGGTGGTGGAAGTGCGGAGCAAGCCGTCGGTGCCGATTGGAACCATCGGCCGCGATGCCTTTGGAAATACGCCGCAGTTCGAGGACCGGGGCATAAGAAGGCGGGCCATCATCGCCCTGGGGCGGCAGGATGTGCCGCCGGAAGGAATCATTCCTCTGGACCGGGGCGTTAAGGTGCTGGGCGGAAGCAGCGATCATATCATCCTTGATATCGAGGATGCGGAAGAGAATTACAAAGTGGGAGACCGGATGGAATTTGACCTGAAGTACCAGGGGATGCTGCACCTCTGCAGCTCCCGGTATGTGAAGAAAGTGTATATACGATAGAGTTGCAGATTCCGGGCAGAAATCGCATTTGCAGAATGTGGTTTCTGCGGGAAAGAGTGTGATTGCCGGATTGCAGAGAGGAGGTACGCCATGATTGCCGTAACGCTGGCGCTGGAACTGCTGCTGATGACCATGGTGGGCTTCTTTGCGAGAAAGCGGGGCATCGTCAATGAAACCTTTGCCGGACAGCTGACAAACTTCGTGATGCGGATCACCCTCCCGATGCTGATATTCCATTCTGTCCGCAGCTCCGTGGAGTTTACCCCGGAGGCACTCCGGGACTGCGGAGTGGCGATTGCTGCGGGATTCTTTGTGATGGTCTTTTCTCTGGGAATCGGACAGCTTCTGTGGATGGCGACGGGGAAAGGCGGATACGGACGCATACTTCGGTATGCGGCGACATTCACCCACTTTTCTTTTATGGGGATTCCGGTGGTGGAAGCGCTGTTCGGCAGCGTGGGAACCATGTATTACGCCTTCTTCATCACGCCGGTCCGGATTTTCTATTACGCGCTCTCGGAACCTCTGATGACGCCGCCGGAGCTGAAAAAGGAGGCGCCGTCTTCTTCGGCTTTTATAAAGAAAACGCTGACCAATCCCGCGCTTATCGCCATCGCCCTTGGTATTCTGTTCTGGGTGACGGGGTGGAAGATTCCGGAGGTGCCGAATTATGTAATTAAGCAGTGCGCCTCGCTCTGTTCGCCTCTGGGGCTTATTCTCTGCGGGCTGACGATGGGGAATCATGACCTGCGGGCCATGTTTACTATCGACAATCTGAAGATTCCGCTGCTCCGGCTGATCGTGCTGCCGGCCCTTGCGATGGCGGCGGTTCTGCCCATGGTGCGTTTTGGATTTCTTACGCCGCTGCTGGGGCAGATTATTGTGATCTTCATGGCCCTTCCGGCCGCATCCCTCCTTCCGGCTTACGCCATGCGCTATGACCCGGAAGAGAAGAATCACTTTCTCGCCGCCGGGGCGAGTGTGCTGTCCACCCTCTTTTCCCTGCTGACCCTGCCGGTGTGGTATGTTTTGATGAACGCGGGGATGTGAGAGGGGAGAAGGCTGATGGCTGAGCCATTTTTCTGTTGATGTCAGATGCAGAGGGGCGAAAGCAGACCTGGCTTGAAGAATTGAAAAGGGTCGAAAGCAGATCCGGCTAGCAAGAACAATCTCTGAGATCTGCCGATGAACGACAGCCTGACAGGAAGCAGAGGGTCTAAAACAGACCTGGCAAGCATAAACAAGCCATCAGATCTGAAAAATCGCGATAGACTGGCAGGATCGCAGCAGAAGCCAAGGCTGAAAGCGGATCCGGCAGAAAAAGCCAGGCTTTGAGATCTGCTGATGAACGATAGCTGGCAGAAAGTCGAGGGGAGAGAGCAGATCTGGCCAGCATAAACAAGTCATTAGATCTGAAAAATCGCGACAGACTGGCAGGAACGCTGCAGAAGCCAAGGCCGAGAGCAGATCCGGCGAGCATAAACAAGCTTTCAGATCTGCAAATTGCCCGCCAACCCGGCAAGGGCATACAATCCCTCCAGCCCAGCCCGGCCCATACAACAAAACACTCTCACCAGCCATCGATTCATACCATGGCCGGTGAGAGTGTTTGTTTTGTTTATCAGAATTTTGTGCTGCCGGACATGATCGAGAGGTCGTGGGCGGCATTTTTGACGTCTTCCATCAGTTTTTCCAGATGCTTTTCGTTGGGGATCCGGGAGTAGGGGGCGACCAGGCCAATGGAGGCGATCACCTTGTTGTCCGGCCCGTAGACGGGAGCGCCGATGCCGGCGGCATCGTGGACATATTCGCCGTGGGTGACGGCGACGCCGTCTCTGCGGATCTGCTCCAGTTCCAGCTCCAGGGCTCTGCGGCTGATCTGCGGAAATGCTTCCGGCCGATCCAGCCTTGTATCGAGATAGTAGTTGATATAAGCTTCGCTCTGGTAGGCCAGGAGGACTTTGCGGATGGCACCGCAGTGCAGATCCATCTCATAGCCGAATTCTTCCACCACCTTCAGGTGGTTGGGGCCGTCCTGCTTGACCAGAACCAGACCCTTGTCGGAGGACTGGATGATGAGATAGGTATCCTCTCTGGTAGAACTGGAAAGCTGCCGCAGGATTGGTGCGGCAGCATTCTGAATACGAAAATTGCTGGCGGCGGCACGGCCGAGTGAAATCAGTGCCGGGCCCAGCTCGTAGGTGTGGGCAGAGTCATCGCGCAGAACGTAGTTCATGTCGCAGAAGGTCTGCAGAATCCTGTGTACGGTGCTGGGCGGGAGACTGGTACGTTCCGCCAGTTCCGCGATGGAATACTTATGAGAGTTCTCCTTGAGAATCTCCAGGATTTCCATGGAACGCAGGAGGCTCTGGATCATTCCTTTGCTTCCTCGATCTTCACGGTTGCTTCCTTGACTTCCTCAGCTGCCTTCTCAGCAGCGGCCTTAGCTTCAGCCTCAGCCTTTTCAGCAGCGGCCTTAGCCTCTGCTTCTGCCTTCTCTGCAGCTTCCTTTGCGGCTGCGGCAGCACGGTCAGCAGCGCCGTCAACCGCACGCTCTACCTTTGCCATCAGCTCCGCATCCTCTTCCGGAGTGCTCTTCGGAGTGATATTTACATAATTCCTCTTCGCCGGGGTGCCGGATTCGTCAGAATCGAGATCATCAAAATCGTCCTCAAATTCGTGGAAATCTTCCTCCAGCTCTTTGTGGAAGGACTTGTACTGCAGTGCGTAGGATACGCCGGCTGCAACCGCACCGGCAATCGCTGCGAAAGCCAGTAACTTTCCGCCAAGTTTTGCCATAATGAAGCTCCTTTCAGTCTGCCGTAATCAGGCACACGCTAATTGCAGATTTGTATTTATTCAGCATACGGAATCAAAGCTGAACAGCCACATAAACATTGTAATACGAAGAGGTTCAAAAGTAAAGAAGACAATGAGGCAGCTCCTTGCTATGGAGTTCAAAAAGAAGTAGAATACAGTATAAGCGTCGTTCTGCAGAGGTAAATTGCGGCAGAACGAAAGAACGAAAAGGAAGCCGAAAACATTTCCAGGAAATTGACGGAGGATTCTATGAAAATCAGAGAAGGTTACATGCCGTTTATGGGATATCAGACCTATTATCGGATTGTCGGGGAGAAGACCGGCGACAAGAAGCCGCTCCTTCTTCTGCACGGCGGACCTGGCAGCGGACATGATTACTTTGAGGTTCTCGACTGCCTCGCCGAGGAGGGAAGAGAGATTATCTCCTATGACCAGCTGGGCTGCGGAAAGTCCTACCTGGACGGCCATCCGGAGCTCTGGAAGCCGGAGGTATGGGATCAGGAGCTGATGGAGCTCCGGAAGTTTCTGGGCCTGGATGAGGTGCATATCCTGGGACAGTCCTGGGGCGGCATGCTGATTATTGAATACCTGGTAAATTATAAGCCGGAGGGCGTAAAGAGCGCCATTATCTCCAGCGGCCACCCGTCTTCGAGCCTCTGGTCTGCCGAGCAGCACCGCTGGCTTAAGCTGATGTCAGAAGAGGATCAGGCGGCTATCGCGAAGGCTGAGGCAACCGGCGATTTCAGTGACCCGGCGTATCTCGCTGCAAATGATCGTTTTATGGAGCGTCACTGCTGCCCGTCGGTTTACCCGGCCGATGCCCCGGAGTGCCTGACCAGAGAGAAGAAGCACGGCGATGAGGCTTATCTCTACGGCTGGGGCCCGAATGAGTACACACCCACCGGAACGCTGAAGGATTTTGAATATATCGACCGGCTCCCGGAGATTAAAGAGCCGACGCTGATTATCAGCGGTACCTACGACCTCTGCTCCCCGCTGGTGGCAAAGACCATGTACGACGGGATTCCGAACTCGAAGTGGGAGCTGTTCGAGGGCGCCCGCCACATGTGCTTTGTGGAGGACAATCCCCGCTATGTGAAGCTTCTTTCCGGGTGGCTGAAAGAACACGACAATTAAGGAGTTTTTGTTTTGAATATTGCACAGGTAATTACGCAGGAGCTGGGGATTTCCCAGCAGCAGACCGAGGCGGTCATCCGCCTGATTGACGAAGGAAATACCATCCCGTTCATTGCCCGGTACCGGAAGGAGATGACCGGCGCGATGAACGATGAGGTGCTCCGGAAGTTTGATGAGAGACTCCGGAGCCTCCGCGCCCTGGAGGAGCGAAGACAGACGGTGCTCACAACCATTGAGGGTCTGGGACAGCTGACGGACGAGCTGAGGGCCCGGGTGGAAGGGGCGATGACCTCTGTGGAGCTGGAGGATATCTACCGGCCCTACCGGCCGAAGCGCAGAACCAGAGCGATGATCGCGCGGGAGAAGGGGCTTCTCGGCCTTGCCGAGTACATTCTGTCCGACGCGGCGGTGCCGGCGGAGCTGGAGGCGGAGAAGTATGTGGACCCGGAGAAAGAGGTTCCGGATGTCCAGACTGCCCTTTCCATGGCGAAGGATATCATCGCGGAGATGGTTTCGGACAACGCGGATTTCCGCACCTTCATCCGGAATATGACCGTGAACGAGGGACTGCTGGTTACCGCGAAGAAGGCTGTGCGGGCAAATGCTTCCGATACCTCATCGGCTGACGGGAAGGCCGCCGGCAAAGCTTCCTCTGCGAAGGCGGCGGGGAAGACTGCGGAGGTGCAGAACAAGAAGCTGGCGGACCGGGAGCAGGTCTACGAGAATTATTTTGAATATGAAGAGGCCCTGAAGAAGATTCCGGGACACCGGATTCTGGCCATCAACCGGGGCGAGGCGGAGAAGTTCCTGACCGTGAAGATAGAAGCGCCCGAGGAGAAGATCCTGGAGCGGCTGTACAAGGCCTTTGGCTGCGGCAAAAACGGGGTGATGGAGACGCTGCGGAAGGAAGCCTGCGAGGATGCCTACCGGCGCCTGATTGCGCCCTCCATTGAGACGGAGATAAGGAATGCCCTCACTGAGAAGGCCCAGGACGGTGCGCTGGAGATTTTCGACAGCAACTTAGAGCAGCTGCTCATGCAGCCGCCCGTTGCCGGAAAGACCGTTCTCGGCTGGGACCCGGCCTTCCGTACCGGCTGCAAGCTGGCGGTTGTGGATGCGACGGGACAGGTGCTGGATACCGCCGTGATCTATCCAACCGCGCCGCAGATGAAGGTAGCCGAGTCGGAGCGGGTGCTGGACCGGCTCATTGACCGGTATCATGTAAATGTGATTTCCGTGGGCAATGGCACCGCTTCCCGAGAGTCAGAGCAGGTGATTTCCGATTATCTGAAGAAGACGAAAAAACCCGTGCAGTATGTGATTGTCAATGAGGCTGGCGCCAGTGTATATTCCGCCAGCGCCGCGGGAACCGAGGAGTTTCCGGAGTTTGACGTGGGACAGCGGAGCGCGGCCTCGATTGCAAGACGCCTCCAGGACCCGCTGGCAGAACTGGTAAAGATTGACCCGAAGGCCATCGGCGTGGGCCAGTATCAGCATGATATGGACCAGACCAGGCTGGGAGAGAAGCTCTCCGGCGTGGTGGAGCGGTGCGTGAACAATGTGGGCGTGGACGCCAATACGGCGTCGGCGGCGCTTCTTTCGTATATTGCAGGCATCTCGAAGCCGGTGGCGAAGAATATCGTGGCCTACCGGGAGAAGAACGGCCGCTTTACGGGAAGACAGGAGTTTCTGAAGGTGCCCAGACTGGGACCGAAGGCCTATGAGCAGTGCGCGGGTTTCTTGCGCATCGCCGGCGGCAAGGAGGTTCTCGACATGACCGCCGTTCACCCGGAGAGCTACCAGGCGGCCAGAGCTGCCATGGAGTATCTGGGGTGCTCCGCCGATGATATCCGGAACGGAAAGAATGCGGGACTTTCGAAGAAACTCTCGAAGAAGGACTGGGCGAAGCTCTCCGAGCTGACAGGCGTCGGCGAGTATACCCTGAAGGACATCGTATCTGAGCTGGAGAAGCCGGGAAGAGACCCGCGAGAGGATGTGCCGGGGCCGGTGCTTCGGAGCGACGTGCTGGACCTGGCCGACCTGAAGCCGGATATGATTCTTAAGGGCACCGTCCGCAACGTGGTGGATTTCGGCGCCTTTGTGGACATCGGCGTGCACCAGGACGGGCTCGTTCACATTTCCCAGCTGTCGGATAAGTTCGTGAAGCATCCGCTGGATGTGGTGAAGCTGGGCGATGTGGTGACGGTGAAGGTCCTGTCGGTGGATGTAAAGAAAAAGAAGATTTCGCTCACGATGAAGGGGCTGTAGGTTTTGCACAAGGCCCCGTCAAACGTGACCGGAAAGGATGTTTCAGATGGAAAAAGACAAGACAGCGGCGCAGGTGCTCTCCTTTATCGAGAAGAGCCCCAGCTGCTTCCATGTAATTCATAATCTGGCCGACATGCTTCTGACGGCCGGATATACGGCCCTCCGGGAGGAGGAGCGGTGGAATCTTACGGCAGGCGGGAAGTACTTCGTGACAAGAAACGGGTCTTCCCTCATCGCATTCCGCGTGCCGGAGGGGGCAGCAGGATTCCACATCATCGCGAGCCACTGCGATTCCCCCACCTTCCGCATCAAGAACCGGCCGGAGATGGGAAGGGGCTATTATACTAAGCTTAATATCGAGAAGTACGGCGGCATGCTGTGCTCCACCTGGTTTGACCGGCCCCTGTCGGTTGCGGGACGGCTTCTTGTCCGGGAAAACGGCAGGATCGCGCAGAAGCTGGTGGACCTGGACCGGGATCTTCTGATGATCCCCTCCCTGGCAATCCACATGAACCGGAAGGCCAATGACGGCGTGCCCATCAATGTGCAGACGGACATGCTGCCGGTGCTCTGCGAGGGACCTTCCCAGGGAAAAATGCGGGAGCTGGCGGCGGAGGCCGCAGGGGTTTCTCCCGGGGATATCCTGGGAGATGACCTGTTCCTCGTAAACCGTCAGAAGGGAACCTTCTGGGGCGCTTCGGAGGAGTTTATCGCTTCGCCGAAGCTGGATGACCTGGAGTGCGCATTTACCACATTCCTCGGCTTCCTTGCGGCAGGAAAATCCGCGGGCGCCGATGCGGCGGCTGCCGGCTGTGGTGCTGCTGCGGCTGCGTCTGCCGGCGGGCAGTGCATGCCGGTGTACTGTGTCTTTGACAATGAGGAGGTGGGAAGCACCACGAAGCAGGGCGCTGCCTCCACCTTCCTTTCGGATACCCTGATGCGGGCAAACCGCGCCCTTGGCGGGGATGAGGAGTCCTATCACATGGCCGTGGCGAGGAGCTTCATGGTTTCGGCGGACAATGCCCACGCTCTCCATCCCAACGCGGAGCAGAAGGCGGATCCGGTGAACCGGCCGAGAATGAACGGCGGCATCGTCATGAAGTTTTCCGCCAACCAGAAGTACACCACCGATGGCATGTCCGAGGCGGTGTTCCGCACCATCTGTGAGGAGAATCAGATTCCGTACCAGGTCTTCACCAACCGGTCGGACATGCTGGGCGGAAGCACCCTGGGCAATATCGCCAACACCCAGGTGTCTCTCAATACCGTGGACATCGGGCTGGCGCAGCTGGCCATGCACTCCTCCTATGAGAGTGCGGGGGCGAAAGACCCGGCCTATCTCGCGGCGTTTGCGGAAGCATTTTTCAGATCAGGAGTCTTTTTCGGATGATGAGACTGTACTATGCGCCCCTGGAGGGCATCACCGGCTATGCATACCGGAATGCCCACCGGGCGCTTTTTGTAAAACCGGACCGGTATTATACGCCCTTTATTACCGCCAACCAGAACATGATTCTGGCGAACCGGGAGAAGCGGGATATCGCGCCGGAGAATAACCGGGGCGTGCCCCTGGTGCCCCAGGTTCTGGCCAACAGGGCAGAACAGTTTGTCTGGGCCCTCGGGGAAATGGAGTCGCGGGGTTATCGCGAAGTGAATCTGAACCTGGGATGTCCCAGTCCCACGGTGGTGACCCGCGGACGGGGTTCCGCCATGCTGGCAGATCCCGATGAGCTGGACCGGTTTTTTGAGGAGAGTTTTTCACTTATGGAGCGGCAGGGCGTCACGGTGCAGCTGTCGGTGAAAACCAGGATCGGTTCCGCTGACACTTCGGTTGCCATGGATTTGTCGAGGATTTATAACCGGTATCCCTTCTGCGAGGTTATCATTCACCCGCGGACGAGACTGCAGCAGTACGGCGGCCAGCCGGACCTTGCGGTGTTTGGAGAGATGCTTGCCGCCTCCGTGCACCCCGTATGCTATAACGGGAATATCAATACGGTGGAAGATTATGTGCGGCTGCGGGAACATTTCCCAGAGGAAAAGTATCCGATGCTGCAGGCTGTGATGCTGGGGCGGGGACTGCTGAGAGACCCGATGCTGGCGGAGAAGATTGCCGGGCTTAAGGATGAGGAACCGGCGGCCGGCGGGGCGAATGGAGACGCTGTCCCGCGGTATGCTGCAGATGAGCGGAAGATGCTGCACAGGTTTCATGATACCTATCTTACAAATATCCGCCGGGAGATCCCCGAAGACAACAATGTCCTCATGAAGATGAAGGAGTTCTGGACCTACATGGGGGACCGGTTCGGGGAGTCGGAGAAACTTCGGAAGAAGATAAAGAAGGCCCGTGCCATGGCCGAGTATCTGGGGCTAGCCGCACAGATCTTCGAGGGCTGTCCGGTGATAGAAGCCGCGCGGGGACTGGAACTCTAAGGAAATCTACCCCATCGAAAAATAGTTTATCAAAATTAGCACTCAGAGCTTGACATGGCTAACAGGCTGTGCTATAACTTCTGTTGTAATGAAAGGGGAGACCCTTAAAAATGTATATTATATCTAAATGAAATACAGTGAGGAGGCGTCAGTAATGAAATTAGTACCATTATTTGACAGAGTCGTATTAAAGCAGATTCTCGCAGAAGAGACCACCAAGTCCGGCATCGTTCTTCCGGGTCAGGCCAAGGAGAAGCCGCAGCAGGCTGAGGTTATCGCAGTCGGACCGGGCGGCGTTGTAGACGGCAAAGAGATCAAGATGCAGGTTAAGGTCGGCGATAAGGTTATCTACTCCAAGTACTCCGGCACAGATGTTGAGCTGGATGACGAGAAGTATGTTATCGTAAAGCAGAACGACATTCTTGCTGTCATTGAATAATTCAGATTATACGGAGGAATACAGCCATGGCTAAGGAAATTAAATTTGGCGTAGAGGCAAGAAAAGCTCTTGCTTCCGGTGTTAACCAGCTTGCAGATACGGTCAGAGTAACTCTGGGACCGAAGGGAAGAAACGTAGTGCTGTCCAAGGCATACGGCACACCGCTCATCACCAACGATGGCGTTACCATTGCCAAGGAAATCGAACTGAAGGATGAGTTCGAGAACATGGGCGCACAGCTGGTAAGAGAAGTTGCTACCAAGACCAACGATGTTGCCGGTGATGGTACCACAACTGCTACCGTTCTTGCACAGGCAATGATCAATGAAGGTATGAAGAACCTGGAAGCAGGTGCAAACCCGATCGTGCTCAGAAAGGGCATGAAGAAGGCTACCGATGCAGCTGTTGAGGCTATCCAGAAGATGTCCAAGCCGGTTAAGGGCCAGGCTGATATCGCAAGAGTAGCAGCGATTTCCGCATCCGATGATGAGGTCGGCAAGATGGTTGCAGACGCTATGGAGAAGGTTTCCAAGGACGGCGTTATCACCATCGAAGAGTCCAAGACCATGAAGACCGAGCTCGACCTGGTAGAAGGTATGCAGTTCGACAGAGGTTATGTATCTGCTTACATGGCAACCGATATGGAGAAGATGGAAGCCGTTCTGGATGATCCTTACATCCTGATTACCGATAAGAAGATCTCCAACATTCAGGAAGTTCTTCCGCTGCTGGAGCAGATTGTACAGGCCGGCGCGAAGCTGCTCATCATCGCAGAGGATGTTGAGGGTGAGGCTCTTACCACTCTTATCGTCAACAAGCTGCGCGGTACCTTCAACGTAGTTGCTGTCAAGGCACCGGGCTATGGCGACAGAAGAAAAGAGATGCTGAAGGATATCGCAATCCTGACCGGCGGACAGGTTATCTCCAGCGAGCTTGGCCTGGAGCTGAAGGATGCTACCATGCAGCAGCTCGGCCGTGCGAAGTCCGTTAAGGTTCAGAAGGAGAACACCGTTATCGTTGACGGCCTTGGCGACAAGCAGGCAATCAAGGACAGAATCGCTCAGATCAAGGCTGCTATGGCTGAGACCACTTCCGATTTCGATAAAGAGAAACTGCAGGAGAGACTGGCCAAGCTGGCCGGCGGCGTTGCAGTTATCCGCGTAGGTGCTGCTACCGAGACCGAGATGAAGGAAGCAAAGCTTCGTATGGAAGATGCTCTGAACGCTGCAAAGGCAGCTGTGGAAGAGGGCGTTATCGCAGGCGGCGGCTCCGCATACATTCACGCTGAGAAGGCAGTATGCGATGTAGCTGCAAAGCTGGAAGGCGATGAGAAGACCGGTGCCATGATTATCCTCAAGGCTCTGGAAGCTCCGCTGTTCCACATTGCTTACAACGCAGGTCTGGAAGGCGCAGTTATCGTCAACAAGGTTAAAGAAGCTGAGGATGGCAAGGGCTTCGATGCATACAAAGAAGAGTATGTCGACATGATCGAGTCCGGAATCCTTGACCCGGTTAAGGTAACCAGAAGCGCACTGCAGAACGCAACCAGCGTTGCATCCACCTTCCTTACCACCGAGTCTGTCGTTGCAGAAATCAAAGAGCCCGTACCGCCGATGCCCGCAGGCGGCGCCGGCATGGGCGGGATGATGTGATAAAAGCTCAGTAAAATCAGGAGCTGAAAACGCAGGAGAGTGCTTGCATTCTCCTGCGTTTTTCTGTCTCCTGATTTTAGCCAGGCCGCGAAGCGGCCCTGGCCCGGACAGCCGGCAGAAGCGGAGCTTCTGCGGCTGACGGGCTGAGCTTTTATTCGGACGGTCCCCGTGCTTGCACGAGGGACCGCTTCTTTATATGTCAATCAAGATGATATGAGCAATACAGCCCCATGCCGAAAGGCATGGGGCGAATTGCGAATGTCATCGGCGAATGCGGAAGCTGCGAAGCAGCGGAGCAATCGGCTTTTATTGTTATAAAAGCGCAGGTGGCCAAGGCGCGCAGCGACTCGGGCCGCCCTCAGCCGCAGAAGACGAAGGATTCTGCGGCTTGAGGGATGCTGATCCATATTTAGCCCGGCCGCCTGCGGCCGTCTGAATCTTTCAGGGTGGCCTGCGCCCTGCCGGATGCGCAGGCAAGCCAGTGCCCACGGCCAGGTGAATCTTTCAGGGGGGCCGCCCCCCTGCAGGATGCGCAGGCAAGCCAGTGCCCACGGCCAGGTGAATCTTTCAGGTCAGCCACCCCCCTGCAGGATGCGCAGGCAAGCAAAACCACCCCCGCCCTGCAGTTCAAACCGGACCGAGGATATGATATGATAATGAGAAAGCAGAATGAGATGGAGGAAACATCCATGGCAATAGAGAACGGTGAATGGTACATGAAGGGGCTTTCCTGGGATAACCCCATGCGGATTCGGACCTGGGAAGAGCTGGTAAACTGGGTGGATGAGGTGGGATTTCTCCCGCTGTTTGCGAATGAGATTGAAGGTTTTTCCGCCGAGGAGCATGTCTCGCCGGATTTCTGGTGGACGGGGATAGAAGACCAGGATCCCTGGGCGTGGCGGGAGATTATTGCCAGAAGCTGCAGGGCGGCCTACGGAAAGTTCTTTGCCGGGAAGGCCGGATTTATCAGTCTAAGGTGGCTCCCCTTCTTCGCAAATTACCGAAGAGAAGGATATGACTTCGATTCCCGCTGGGAGGACGGAAAGGCCAGCCGCCGGGAGAAGAATATTATGGACCTTCTGACGGACCGGGACGGGGATGGAGATGTGATATGGACAAGAAAGGAACTGCTTTCGACGGAGATTAAGAAGAAAGCAGGCTTCGGGAAGGGCGGCGAGAAGAACTTTCCCGGGATGATGACGGGACTGCAGATGCAGACCTATCTGGTTATCACGGATTTCCGCCGGAGAAGGAACAAGAAAGGCGATGAATACGGCATGGCCGTATCCATCCCGAATACGCCGGAGGCGGTATGGGGATATGACCTGGTTTCCTCGGCATACACAGAGGCTCCGGAGGAATCCTGGCGGAGAATCTGCAGCCGGGTGAAAGAAGTATTTCCCGGAGCTGCAGAAGGTGATATCATACGTCTTATAGGGAAAAAACCGTGATATTCCCGTAGAAATTGCGGTATTGTTTTCGGAAGGAAGAGAAACGATGGATGGACAGCAGAAACGGGAACTGACGTACCCTCAGATGGAATGGGCCAAAGCCAGGGATGAGCTGGTGGAGGCCATCCGGTTTCTGGGCTTTCCCGAAGAGCTGGGATATGATATCGCGAAGGAACTGGGCAGTCCCAGGGCCATGGCCCGGATGTGTGTGTATCTGTATCAGGTAAAACCGCGCAGCGTGGAGCTGGTGGTGGATGAGATGCTCTCCATCCGAAGCGAGATTGATGCATGGCGCAAGAAGAAGGAAGCGCAGGAGGCAAATGCCGCATACAATGCGATGCTATATCGCGGATTCCCCGGCCAAGAATAGTAAATAGACAGCAACCGACCAGGATACCGGCCGGATCAGAAAGAGTAAAGGAGGCCCCCATGTTATTTGTATGTTACCCGAAATGCACCACCTGCAAAAAGGCACAGAAGTGGCTGGACGAACACGGAAAGGCCTATGAGGTCCGGCACATCAAAGAAAACAATCCCACTGCGGAGGAACTGAAGGAGTGGCATAAGAAGAGCGGCCTGCCGCTGAAGAAGTTTTTCAATACCAGCGGCATGCTTTACCGGGAGATGAAGCTTTCGGAAAAGCTTAAGGACATGTCGGAGGAAGAGATGATAAAGCTTCTGTCCACGGACGGCATGCTGGTGAAGCGCCCCATCGCGGTGGACGGGGATACCGTCCTGGTGGGATTTAAAGAGGCAGAATGGGAGAAGAGCCTGTAAGTAAACCTACCGGAAGAATGCGGGGACGGACGACGAAGGTGAAAGAATTGTGAACTGCGTTTTTGCGCGTAAAGATGTGGTATCATAGAAGCATCATAACCGGGGAAAATGGTCCCGCGGTGAACTGAAGACAGGCAAGGGAGGATAATCCATGAACAAGCATAAGGATATTGTGTGGAGTGACAGAAAGCGGAATTTCCTGGGGCTTCCGTGGACATTTACCAGATATCAGCTGAGTCCGAACCGGCTCTTTATCGAGACGGGGCTTCTGAATTCCCGGGAGGCGGAGATACGGCTTTACCGCGTGACGGACATGACGCTCACCAGAAATCTCTGGCAGAAGCTCATCGGCACCGGCACCATTCACTGCGATTCCGCCGACCCCACCATGCGGGATTTTGATATCAAGAATATCAAGAACCCCTTTGACACGAAGGAGCAGCTCTCGGAACTGGTGGAGAAGAACCGGAGAGAGAACCACGTCTACATGCGGGAGAACATGATGACCGGAGGAAACGGGGCGGACCTGGATATGGATCCCGGGGAAATGTTTGGCCAGGACGATGATTGTGACGGAAACCACTAAAAATTGCTTGTATTCTTTCTCCTTTGTGATATAATGAATTTGCTTTAGTGCATTTAAGTATTGAAAGTAAAAAGCGGAACAGCAGAAGCAATGGAATTCGGCTCCGCAAAAGAAGAAAGGATAGAAGACATAAGCCATGCCTATTACCGACTACCTTGAGAGAAACTGTAAGCTCTACGGCGATGAGATCGCACTGGTGGAGATGAACCCCGGAAAGAAGGAGGCGAGACGTGTCTCCTGGAAGGAGTATTCCCTGATCCAGCAGACGTCCACCGTTTCCTACCGCAGGGAGATTACCTGGAGAGTCTTCGATGAGAAGGCCAACCGGGTGGCGAATTTCCTGCTTTCCCGCGGCGTGGGCCGGGGCAAGAAGGTGGCCATCCTGATGATGAACTGTCTGGAGTGGCTTCCGATTTATTTTGGAATTCTGAAGACCGGCGCTGTCGCCGTGCCGTTCAACTTCCGGTATTCCTCCGATGAGATCCTCTACTGCGCGGATCTGGCGGAGGTCGATGTGATGTTCTTCGGACCGGAGTTTATCGGCCGTGTGGAGACCATCGAAGAGCAGCTGCACATGAACCGGCTGCTGATTTATGTGGGCGAGCACTGCCCGACCTTTGCGGAGAATTACTTTGAGCTGGTGGCGGACTGCTCCAGCCAGGCACCGCTCATCCGCATCGATGATGAGGACGACGCTGCCATCTATTTCTCCTCCGGTACCACCGGATTCCCGAAGGCCATCCTGCACAATCACGAGAGCCTGATGCATTCCGCCAAGGTGGAGCAGATTCATCACAGCACGGGCCGCGACGATGTGTTCCTGTGCATTCCGCCGCTGTACCACACCGGCGCGAAGATGCACTGGTTCGGATCCCTTGTGGCCGGCAGCAAGGCCGTTCTTCTGAAGGGAACGGAGCCGGAGATGATTCTCGGGGCCGTCTCCGAAGAGAAGTGCACCATCGTATGGCTTCTGGTGCCGTGGGCCCAGGATATCCTGGACGCCATCGATTCCGGCGCCGTGGATATCGATAAGTATGAGCTGTCCCAGTGGCGCCTGATGCATATTGGCGCACAGCCGGTGCCGCCGGCACTGATTAAGCGCTGGAAGGAGAGATTCCCGAATCACCAGTATGACACCAACTACGGCCTGAGCGAGTCTATCGGACCCGGCTGCGTGCATCTGGGTGTGGAGAACATTCACAAGGTGGGCGCCATCGGTATTCCCGGCTACGGCTGGAAGTGCAAAATTGTGGATGAAAACGGCGAAAAGGTGAAGCAGGGAGACGTGGGTGAGCTCTGCGTCAAGGGCCCGGGCGTCATGACCTGCTACTACCGGAATCCGGAGGCAACCGCCGAGGTGCTGAAGGATGGCTGGCTCTATACCGGCGATATGGCCATGCAGGATGAGGACGGATTCATCTATCTGGTGGACCGCAAGAAGGACGTTATCGTATCCGGCGGTGAGAACCTGTACCCGGTACAGATCGAGAACTTCCTGCGGATGAACCCGAAGATCAAGGATGCGGCCGTGATCGGGCTTCCGGATGAGCGTCTGGGCGAGATTGCCGGCGCCATCATCGAGCTGAAGGAGGATGTGACCTGCACGGAAGAAGAGATCAACGAATTCTGCCAGGCACTGCCCCGGTATAAGCGTCCGAGAAAGGTGATCTTTGCCGAAGTGCCGCGCAACGCCACTGGCAAGATCGAAAAGCCGAAGCTGCGCCGTATGTACGGCAGAGAATACCTGGTGGCATATGAAAACCAGGTGGAGGGACATCATTAGGACAAGGCAGCAGGAACGGGGGTAAACCATGCCGAGAAATAAAAAGAGAGAACACAGTATGGCACTCTATGAAACCATCCTTCAGCTGAAGGATGTGGAGGAGTGCAGAGATTTCTTTGATGATCTTTGCGCGGCGACGGAACTGCAGACCATGGAACAGCGGTTTGACGTGGCGACACTTCTTCTGACGGATGAGGTGTACACGGAGATCGCCAAAAGGACCAGTGCCAGCAGTGCGACCATCAGCCGGGTCAACCGGATGCTGAATTTCGGCACCGGCTGTCTTCCGGAGATCATCAGACGGCGTCTGGATTCGGGGGAACTGGTGCCGGTCGGTGGAAAGGAAGAAGAGCAGTAAACGATAATTATGAGGCAGCGGCATCGGGGTCCTACGGGGCCGGTGTGGCTGCCTTTTTTGAGCGATACGGCCTGCAGGCGGCCGCCCGATGGGCGGACGGGACGGTCCTCGTACAGGGTGGACAGATGTGCCTGCACAGTTCTGTCCGCACTGTACGAGGACTGTGACCGACTGCGTATGCAGGCGGTCATCTGCAGGCCAACGGACATCGAGCGGCTGTGCCGCGAGATGCACGTTTCGCATCGGATGGGCATCTTTAGACTGCCCATCCGATCAGGAACCATCCGGGCACAGACGGGGAATTCACAGTTTTTTCAGAATTATTTTACATATCACGGGATGACAAATTGTCATCCCGGTGGTATCATAACATCATTAGCAGCCGGAAGGCCAGGCGAGTAATATCTGGAAAATGCAGCCGGCCGCAGAGAGGATGAAGAATCAATGAATGAGATAAAACAGCCGCCCAGGAAGCGGACCATAGCCTATTACCTGACCGTGCTCCTGGTTGTCATGCTCTTAAACAGCATGCTGATGCCGGCCCTTACGAGACGCACCATCAAGGAAGTGGATTACGGCACATTCATGACCATGACGGAGCAGAAGGAGATCTCCGAGGTGGACATCCAGTCCAACAAGATTGTCTTTACGGGAACGGACGGAACCATTTACCAGACCGGCCTGATGGAGGACCCGGAGCGGACGGAGCGTCTGCATGAGGCGGGGGTTACCTTCTCCAGCCGGATTGTGGAGCAGACCTCGCCGATTGTCAGCTTTATCTTAAGCTGGGTGCTGCCGATCGCCATCTTCTGGATGCTGGGACAGTATATGTCGAAGAAGATGCAGGAGCGCATGGGCGGCGGCAATTCCATGATGTTCGGCATGGGCAAGAGCAATGCCAGAGTCTATGTGCATTCCACCGAGGGAATCCGGTTTTCGGATGTGGCCGGCGAGGATGAGGCCAAGGAGAACCTGGCGGAGATTGTGGAATTCCTTCATGACCCGGCGAAGTACAAGGAGATCGGCGCGGCGATGCCCAAGGGCGTTCTGCTGGTGGGCCCGCCCGGAACCGGTAAAACCATGCTGGCGAAGGCCGTGGCCGGCGAGGCGCAGGTTCCCTTCTTCTCCATGTCCGGTTCGGAGTTTGTGGAGATGTTTGTGGGCATGGGCGCATCCAAGGTCCGCGACCTGTTCAAGCAGGCTAAGGAGAAGGCCCCCTGCATCGTGTTTATCGATGAGATCGACGCCATCGGCAAGAAGCGCGACGGCGGAAATTTCGGCGGCAATGACGAAAGAGAGCAGACCTTAAACCAGCTGCTCACCGAGATGGACGGCTTTGAGAACAACGGCGGCGTCGTGATTCTCGCGGCGACCAACCGTCCGGAATCCCTGGACCCGGCGCTGACAAGACCGGGACGGTTTGACCGGCGAGTGCCGGTGGAGCTGCCCGATTTAAAGGGCCGTGAGGATATCCTGAAGGTACACGCAAAGAAGATCAAAATAGCGGACAATGTGGATTTCTCAAAGATTGCCCGCATGGCCTCCGGCGCCTCCGGCGCGGAGCTGGCCAACATTATCAATGAGGCTGCGCTCCGGGCAGTCCGGGACGGCAGAAAGTTCGCCTCCCAGGCGGACCTGGAAGAGTCCATCGAGGTGGTTATCGCCGGTTATCAGAAGAAGAACGCGATCCTCACCACCAAGGAAAAGCTGATTGTGTCCTACCACGAGATCGGACACGCCCTGGTGGCGGCAAAGCAGACCAATTCCGCACCGGTGCAGAAGATCACCATCATTCCCAGAACCTCCGGCGCTCTCGGCTACACCATGCAGATGGAGGAGGGCAATCACTACCTGATGAACAAGGAAGAGCTGGAGAACAAGATCGCCACCCTGACCGGCGGAAGAGCCGCCGAGGAAGTGGCATTCGGCTCAGTCACCACCGGCGCCAGCAATGATATCGAGCAGGCGACCCGGCTGGCGAGAGCCATGATCACCCGCTACGGCATGAGCGATGACTTCGACATGGTGGCCATGGAGACCGTGACCAACCAGTATCTGGGCGGAGATACCACGCTGGCCTGCTCCGCGGAGACCCAGGCGCTGATCGACCGGAAGGTGGTAGACCTGGTGAGGGCGCAGCATGAGAAGGCAAAGAAGATTCTTCTGGACAACCGTCGGAAGATGGATGAGCTGGCCCAGTTCCTCTATGAGAGAGAGACCATCACCGGCGAGGAGTTCATGGAGATTCTCGAGCGTCCGGTACAGGTTGTGCAGCAGGCGGAGGCAGTGCAGGAGACTCCGGAGGCAGAGACTGCGCAGGTGACTGCGGAGGCGGAAGCTGTGCAAGAGAACGGGCAGACCGATACGGATAATACATAATTACACAATGCGGCGGATGCCGGGAAATGCCCCGGTATCCGCTGTTTTCAACTTTACTCAAAGGAATTTCAACCACGTCTTGCATTTTGCAAATGCCCATGTTATTATGGGAAAAATCCCAACGCGAAAGGTATTCTGAGATGAAAAAAGTTACTTGGTTTTACCTGAATGGATGCCCTTACTGCAGAAAGGCAGAGCAGGCCTATGAAGCGCTTACTGCCGCAAATCCGGCGTATCAGAACGTCGTGACAGAGCGGATTGAGGAGAATGCGCATCCTGAAATTGCGGACAGGTATGATTACTATTTCGTTCCTTCTTTCTTCACAGAGGAAGAGAAGGTGTACGAGGCGGCCCGGACAGACGGTTATGAGGAAATCCTGGCCGGCCTGAAAAAGGCACTGGATACGGCGCTGGCAGACTAATACACACATAAGAAAGAGAGGCAGGAACATGGCAAAAATCATTGGCGAAGGAATTACCTTTGATGACGTACTGCTGGTACCGTCTTATTCTGAGGTGATTCCGAACCAGGTTGATCTCTCCACGTATCTCACCAAGAAGATCCGGCTCAACATTCCGCTGATGAGCGCGGGCATGGATACCGTCACCGAGAGCAAGATGGCAATCGCGATGGCGAGACAGGGCGGCATCGGCATCATCCACAAGAATATGTCGATCGAGCAGCAGGCGGAAGAAGTTGATAAGGTAAAACGTTCCGAGAACGGCGTTATTACCGATCCGTTCTCACTCTCTCCGGAGCATACGCTCCGCGATGCGGACGAGCTGATGGGCAAGTTCCGGATTTCCGGCGTGCCGATCACCGAGAACGGGAAGCTGGTGGGCATCATCACCAACCGCGATCTGAAGTTCGAAGAGGATTACAGCCAGCTGATCCGGGACTGCATGACCAGCAAGAACCTGGTGACGGCACCGGTGGGCATCAGCATGGAGGATGCGAAGAAGATTCTGGCCAAGGCGAAGGTGGAGAAGCTCCCCATCGTCGACGAGAATTACAATCTCCGCGGACTCATCACCATCAAGGATATTGAGAAGCAGATCAAGTACCCGAATTCCGCAAAGGATTCCCAGGGACGCCTTCTCTGCGGCGCCGGCGTAGGCATCACCGCCAATGTTCTGGACCGTGTGGGAGCTCTGGCAGACGCCCATGTTGACGTCATTGTCCTGGATTCCGCCCACGGTCATTCCGCGAATGTCATTCACTGTGCGGAGATGATCAAGAAGGAATATCCGGATCTGCAGGTTATCGCGGGCAATGTGGCGACAGCGGAAGCAACGCGGGCTCTGATTGAGGCCGGCGTGGACGCCGTCAAGGTCGGTATCGGACCGGGTTCCATCTGCACGACCCGCGTGGTTGCAGGTATCGGCGTACCGCAGATCAGCGCTGTCATGGACTGCTACGGCGTGGCGAAGGAGTATGGCATTCCGATCATCGCCGACGGCGGCATCAAGTATTCCGGCGATATCACGAAGGCCATCGCGGCAGGCGGTTCCGTCTGCATGCTGGGTTCCATGTTCGCCGGCTGCGACGAGAGCCCGGGCGACTTCGAGCTGTATCAGGGAAGAAAGTACAAGGTATACCGCGGCATGGGCAGTATCGCCGCCATGGAGAACGGCAGCAAGGACCGCTATTTCCAGGAAGGCGCCAAGAAGCTGGTGCCGGAGGGCGTTGAGGGACGTGTGGCCTATAAGGGACTGGTGGAGGATACCGTCTTCCAGCTGATCGGCGGACTTCGCGCCGGCATGGGCTACTGCGGTGCCCAGACGATCCCGGAACTGCAGGAGAATTCGCGGTTTGTCAAGATCTCCGCAGCTTCCCTCAAGGAGAGCCATCCCCACGATATTCACATCACAAAGGAAGCACCGAACTACAGCGTCAGCGAATAAGCATCGTAAGAATAATCATCTGTATCAGAAAAAACAGGAGGAACGGCTTTCCCGAAAACCGCGGGATGGCCGTTCTTCTTGCTTATACGCCGCGGTTGCGGTATAATGTAAGTTCAGAAATAAAGTGGCGAACTATGCTGATTTGGAGGACTTTATGACCAGGAGAGAACTTAGGGAACACTGTTTTAAGCTGTTGTTCTGCACGGCGTTTTACCCGAGTGAAGAGGTGGAGGAGCAGATAGAACAGTATTTCGGCGAGCCGCAGGAGACGGACGATGAGCCGGAGGGAACCGGAGAGGTGATTCATGATCCTGCGATGGACGTGTTTGACGGCGGTTATGTCCGTGAAAAGGTCCAGAAGATCGTGGAAAAGGTTCCGGAACTCGACGAGGAGATCGGCCGGGTGGCGGAAGGATGGAGCGTTGCCCGCATGGGGCGGGAAGAGCTGACCATTCTCCGGCTTGCCCTGTATGAGATAAGGTACGAGGAAGATATTCCGAACAAGGTATCGGTCAATGAGGCCGTGGAGCTGGCCAAGAAGTTCGGCGGCAGAGATTCCGCATCCTTTGTCAACGGAATTCTCGCGAGACTCATGCCGGCCTCCGAGGCATAAGACACAGGAGCGGCAGATGGCAAATGTATATTCCGTATCGCAGGTGAACTCCTACATCCGCAATATGTTTGCCCAGGACTACGCCCTGAGCCGTATTTCGGTGACCGGGGAGGTCTCCAACCTGAAGTACCACAGTTCGGGGCATATCTATTTTACCCTGAAGGATTCCGGGGGTGCCATCGCCTGCGTCATGTTTGCCGGAAAACGGGCCCAGGGACTTCTGTTCCGCATGGAGGAAGGTCAGAAGGTCATTGCAAGCGGCAGCATCGAGGTTTACGCAAAGAGCGGCCAGTACCAGCTGTACGCGAACCGGATTGTCCGGGACGGCCAGGGAGACCTGTTTCAGAAGTTTGAGCAGCTGAAAAAACAGCTGGAAGAGATGGGGATGTTTGCCCCGGAATATAAGAAACCGATCCCGAAGTACGCAAAGACGGTGGGAGTGGTCACCGCAGAGACGGGAGCGGCCATTCACGATATCATGAATATCGCATCCCGCAGAAACCCCTATGTGCAGCTGATTCTCTGCCCGGCGAAGGTGCAGGGAGAGGGGGCGGCCGAGAGCATCGTGAGAGCCATCGGCATCCTGGACGCCATGGGGACGGATGTGATGATTGTGGGGCGCGGAGGCGGTTCCATCGAGGACCTCTGGGCCTTCAATGAGGAGATTGTGGCGCGGGCCGTCTTTTCCTGCAGAACGCCGGTGATATCGGCCGTCGGCCATGAAACCGACTGGACGATTGCGGATTTCGTGGCGGATCTTCGGGCGCCGACCCCGTCCGCGGCGGCGGAGCTGGCAGTATTCGATTACGCGCTGTTTGAGCGGAGTCTTGCAGAAACCCGGCAGAAGTTAAGAAGGCTCTCGGACCGGAAGACGGATGAGATGCGGAAGATGCAGGAGTACTTCCGTCTGAAGCTTCTTTCCCACAGCCCCGAACGGGAGCTGAATACCCGCAGGCAGGCGCTGGCGGATATTTCGGACCGGATGGAGCTTCTCATGAGCGGGCATATCCGGGAGAGCAGAAGAGACCTGGAACTGTCCAGAGAGCGGATGGAGCGGGGGATTGCGGCAAAGCTTTCGGATAGGCAGAAGCGCCTGCAGGTCCTTGCGGGACGTCTGGACGGACGCTCGCCCCTGCGGAAGATTTCCGGCGGTTTCGGCTTTGTCACGGACAAATCCGATGCGCGGATCGACACGGTGGACAAGGCTGTGCCGGGAGAGCAGATTCGAATTCGGATGAGGGACGGGCGCATCAGCGCGCTTGTTTCGGAAGTGGAGAAAGAATGGCAGAACAGCTGACGATAGAAGAGATTTTCCGGAAGCTTGATGATATCGTACGGAAGATGGACGACGGCGAGGTATCGCTGGAGGAATCCTTTACCCTCTATGAGACCGGCATGAAGCTGGTGAAAGAGGCGGGGGAGAGGATTGATCTGGTGGAGAAGAAAATCCGCGTCCTTCACGATGACGGACAGGAAGAAGAGAGGGATGCGTAATGACCTTTACAGAGGCAAAACAGGAGATCGAAGAGATCATTTATTCCTATCTTCCGGAGGAGTGCGGCCCCCAGAAGACCATATTTGAGGCCATGAACTACAGCATGAAGGCCGGCGGAAAGAGAATCCGCCCCATGCTGATGCGGGAAGTATACCGCCTCTTCGGCGGGAGCGGGAAAGAGATTGAACCGATGATGGCGGCGATGGAGATGATGCACACCTCCTCCCTGATTCACGACGATCTGCCCTGCATGGACAACGATGAGTACCGCCGGGGCAAGAAGACCACCTGGGTGGTCTTCGGCTATGACATGGCGGTTCTGGCGGGAGACGCCCTGATGCTCTACGCCTTTGAGACGGCGGCGAAGGCCCTCTCCATGACGGAGAATACGGCGGCTTGCGCCCGCTGCATGCAGATTCTGGCATCGAAGTCCGGAATATACGGCATGGTGGGCGGACAGACCGTGGATGTGGAATTGACGGGAAAACCCGTGCCGAAGGATAAACTGAATTTTATCTATGAGCTGAAGACCGGTGCCCTTCTGGAGGCATCCATGATGATGGGGGCTGTGATGGCGAACGCCTCGGAGGAGGACCTTAAGAAGGTGGAACGGATGGCCGGAGATATCGGCCTGGCCTTCCAAATCGAGGATGACATCCTGGATGAGACCAGCACCACCGAGGAGCTGGGAAAGCCGGTGGGCAGCGATGCAAAGAATGAAAAAACAACCTACGTGACGGTGGAGGGTCTGGAAAAGGCCCGGGCCGACGCGAGGGCGCTCTCCGAGGAGGCGGTGCAGATTCTGCACGAGCTCCCGGGAGAAAACCGCTTCCTGGAGGAGCTGATCCTTCAGCTGGTGGACCGCAGATACTAGGCGGATATGTTTCTGAAATGGGGTGACTATCCTGATACTTGACAGAATCAACGGTCCGGAGGATGTGAAGAAGCTCAGAGGGGAGGAGCTTTCACAGCTTGCGGAAGAAATACGGACCTTCCTGATTGAGAAGATCAGCATGACGGGAGGACATCTGGCCTCGAATCTGGGCGTGGTGGAGCTGACCATCGCACTGTTCCGCGCTTTTTCCCTGCCGGAGGATAAGATTGTCTGGGATGTGGGGCACCAGTCCTACACCCACAAGATCCTGAGCGGCAGAAAAGACGGATTCGACGCCCTCAGACAGTACGGCGGCATGAGCGGATTCCCCAAGAGGGCAGAATCCAGCTGCGACGCCTTTGATACCGGCCACAGCTCCACCTCTATCTCCGCCGGACTGGGCATTGCCCAGGGCCGGGATCTGATGAGAGAGAACTACAAGGTGGTTTCGGTCATCGGGGATGGGGCGCTGACGGGCGGCATGGCCTATGAGGCGCTGAACAACGCCGGACGGATGAAAACGAACTTTATCATCGTCCTGAATGACAATAACATGTCCATCTCGGAGAATGTGGGCGGCATGTCCACCTATCTCTCCAATCTGCGGGCGGACGAGGGATACAACCTTCTGAAGAAGGCGGTTTCGGATTCCCTCTCCAACATTCCGCTGGTGGGAGACCGGATGGTCAATACGCTTCTTCGGACGAAGAACAGCATCAAGCAGTTCCTGATACCCGGGATGCTGTTTGAGAATATGGGCCTGACCTATCTGGGTCCGGTGGACGGACATGATATCCGGAAGCTGGAGCGGATTTTCCGGGAGGCCCAGAAGATTGACCGCGCGGTGCTGATCCACGTGATCACCCGGAAGGGCAAGGGGTATGCGCCGGCGGAAAAGAACCCGGCGGCCTTCCACGGCGTGGGTCCCTTCTGCATCGAGACGGGAGAGCTGAAGAAGTCCAGCGAGAATCCCAGCTATACGGAAGTATTTTCCAGAGAGCTCTGCCGCCTGGCGGCGAAGGATGAGCGGATTGTCGCTCTGACGGCGGCCATGCCCGACGGGACGGGCCTTTCCCGGTTTGCGAGACGTTTTCCGAAGCGGTTCTTTGACGTGGGCATCGCCGAGCAGCACGCGGTGACCAGCGCCGCTGGCATGGCGGCGGCAGGCCTTAGGCCGGTGGTGGCGGTGTATTCCTCCTTCCTGCAGCGGGCCTATGACCAGATTGTGCATGATGTCTGTCTGCAGAATCTTCCGGTGGTGTTCTGCATCGACCGGGCGGGCCTTGTGGGGTCCGACGGCGAGACCCACCAGGGAATCTTTGACCTGACCTATCTGTCCTCCATCCCGTCGATGACGGTGATGGCGCCCAAGAATATGTGGGAGCTCAGGGATATGATGCGCTTTGCCCTGTCTCTCGGCAGTCCGGCCGCCATCCGCTATCCCCGGGGCGAGGCCTATCGGGGCCTCCGGGACCACCGGGCAGTTGTGGAGTACGGAAAGAGCGAGATGCTCTATGAGGAGAAGGACCTGGCCCTTGTGGCCTTCGGCAGCATGGTCAGCTGTGCGGAGCACATCCGCGCGAAGGTCCGAAAGGAAGGAAAAGCCTGCACGCTGGTGAACGGCCGGTTTGTCAAGCCCATCGATTACGGGATGATGGACCGCCTGGCACAGGACCATTCCGTGATTGTGACCCTGGAGGAGAATGTGCTCCGGGGCGGCGCGGGCGAAGAGATCACGGCCTACATTCACAGCCATTATCCGGAGATCCGGGTGGTGAATATCGGCCTGCCGGATACCTATGTGGAGCATGGCAATGTCTCCGTTCTGCGGAAGGCTCTGGGGATTGACAGCGATTCCATCATCGAGCGGCTGAGGAAGGAGAACGTGATATGAAAAAGCGACTGGACGTTCTTCTGACGGAGCAGGGGTTTGCGGAGTCCCGGGAGAAGGCGAAAACCATCATTATGTCCGGGATTGTGTATGTGAACAACCAGAAGGAGGACAAGGCGGGAGCCATGTTTCCGGAGGACTGTTCCATCGAGGTCCGGGGGCAGACCCTCCGGTATGTGAGCCGCGGCGGACTGAAGCTGGAGAAGGCCATGAAGAGCTTTCCCATCGAACTTGCGGGCGCTGTCTGCATGGACGTGGGCGCCTCCACCGGCGGGTTTACCGACTGCATGCTGCAGAATGGCGCATCAAAGGTTTACGCCGTGGATGTGGGGCACGGGCAGCTGGCCTGGAAGCTTCGGAACGACGAGCGGGTTGTCTGTATGGAGAAAACCAATATCCGCTACGTCACGCCGGAGGATATCGGGGAGGCGGTGGACTTTGTATCCATCGACGTCTCGTTTATCTCTCTGACCATGGTGCTGGGTCCGGTCCGGGCGATTCTGAAGCCGGAAGGGCATGTCACGGCACTCATCAAGCCGCAGTTTGAGGCGGGACGGGAGAAGGTCGGAAAGAAGGGCGTCGTGCGGGAGAAAAGCACCCACGAGGAGGTCATCGAAAAGGTGATTCTCTACGCCCGTTCCATCGGCTTCTCGGTGCTGGGACTGGATTATTCGCCCATCCGGGGCCCGGAAGGGAATATCGAATATCTGGTGTATCTCGGCAATACGGGAGATGAATTTGATACCGCAGCGATTCGCGCCACGGTGGACCGGGCGCATGAGGAACTGGATCGATGAATAACTTTTTTGTTATCGCAAATACAGAAAAGGACTACGCGATGCAAACCGCGGATAAGGTGGAGGAGTTCCTGCAGGACCGGGGACTTTCCTGCCGGCGGGCCGACAGTACGAAGAAAAAACGGGTGCAGAAGATCACGGGGCTGGAGCCCCATTTTACGGACGCCGGGCAGATCCCGGACAACACCGACTGCATCATCGTGCTGGGCGGCGACGGAACCCTTCTGCAGGCGGCGAGAGATACCGCCGGCAAGGATATTCCGCTTCTCGGCATCAACAACGGCCATCTGGGGTACCTTTCCCAGGTGAGCGATGATGACGCGGTTTTTCCGGCGCTGGAGCGGCTGATCAACGATGATTACCGCATTGACCGAAGAATGCTTTTAGACGGCGCGGTGTATTCGGGAAAGAAGATGATTAAAAGGGATATTTCCATGAACGACGTCATCCTTTCCCGCGGCGGTACCAATCCCATGCACTTTCGTGTGTATGTCGATGACCAGGCGCTGGGAGAGTATGCGGGCGACGGCATCGTGGTCGCCACGCCGACGGGGTCCACGGCCTACAGCCTTTCGGCCGGCGGGCCGATCCTGGATCCGGCAACGCGCATGATTGTACTGACACCGGTCTGCGCGCACATCATCGGGTCCAGAAGTATCGTTATATCGCACCGCAGTAGCGTTAAAATTGTTATTGATCCGGAATATACCGGCACACAGAGCGTAAGCTTCGACGGGGGTGAAGCGATCGCCGTGAAGCCGGGGGATCACATTGTAATCAGTGAGTCAGAGCTGACCGCGCCGCTGATCGAACTGGAACGGATGTCGTTCCTGGAGAGGCTGCGCAGAAAGATGCAGATGATTTAATTTGGGGGAGACTATCATGAAACTCGAAAGACACAGCAAAATTGTGGAACTGATCGGAAAGTATGACATCGAGACACAGGAGGAACTGGCAGCCTATCTTCAGAAAGAAGGATTCCAGGTGACCCAGGCGACGGTATCGCGGGACATCCGGGAGCTTCGGCTGACCAAGGTGCAGACGGGCAAGGGACGCCAGAAGTATTCCCTGATCCATCAGCAGTCACCTTCGGATGACAAGTACATCCGGATCCTGCACGACAGCTTCCTTTCCATGGACATGGCCCAGAATATCCTGGTGATACGGACAGTCTCGGGAATGGCCATGGCGGTGGGGGCTGCCATCGATTCCCTGAACTTTCCGGAGGTTGTGGGGTGCATTGCCGGCGATGATACGGTTATGTGCGCCATCCGCACGCTGGACGACACCATCGTCCTGATGGACAAGATCCGCAAGCTGATTGAATGATTGGAGGAAGGAAGAATTGCTTCTTGAACTTCATGTAAAAAACCTGGCTCTGATCGACAGCGCCCATGTGGAATTCGGGGAAGGACTCAATATCCTCACCGGAGAAACCGGTGCGGGTAAGTCCGTCATCATCGGTTCCGTGAACATGGCGCTGGGTCAGAAGGCACCGAAGGAGATGATCCGGCAGGGGGCGGATTACGCCCTGGTTGAGCTGGTGTTTCAGACCGACAGGGAGGAAGTCCTGGAGGCCCTCCGGGATATCGGAGCGGAGGCGGATGAGGACGGCTGCGTCATCATCTCCCGGCGGATTACCCCCCAGCGGAGCACCAGCCGGGTCAATGACCGGACCGTGACTGCGGCCGGACTCCGGAAGGTGACATCCCTTCTTCTGGACATTCACGGGCAGCATGAGCACCAGTCCCTTTTAAACCGGGGAAAGCATCTGGAGATCCTGGATGAATTCGGCGGGAAGGAGACCTGTGAGCTGAAGCGCCGGGTGGCGGAGGAGTACCGGCATTACCGGGAGCTTCAGAAGGCCATGGAGGACTGCTCCGGGGATGAGGAGGCGCGCAGGCGGGAAGCGGATTTCCTGACCTTCGAGATCGGTGAGATCGAGGATGTGGCGCTCCTTTCCGGGGAAGAGGAGAAGCTGGAGATATCCTTCCGCAGAATGTCCAACAGCAGAAAAATCACGGAGAATGTGGAGAGAGCCGCAGCCCTCACCGAAGAAAACGGGTATTCCGCGGCGGTGGGTGCCATCGAGGAGGCGCTGGCCTACGACGAGAACCTGACCGGCATCCGGGATATGCTCTATGACCTGGATTCCCTGGCGGAGGACCTCCGCAGGGCCCTTTCGGAATATCTGGAGGATCAGACCTTCGATGAGGAGGAATTCCGGGAGGTGACCGGGCGTCTTGACCTCATCCGGAATCTGGAGCAGAAGTACGGGCGGACCGTGGATGACGTGCTGCTGGCGCTGGAGGAGAAGAAGAACCGGCTCGAGGTTCTGTCCCATTTTGACGAGATCCGGGAAAAGACGCAGAAAGAGTACCGGGAGTCGGAGGAGAAGCTTCGGAAGCTCTGCGAATCTCTGACGGCGGAACGAAAGAAGACGGCGAAGGTTCTTGCGGAAAAGATCCGGGAGAAGCTTCTGGATCTGAATTTCCTGGATGTCCGGTTTGAGATGGCCTTTGAGGAGCTGCCGCACTTTACATCGGATGGTCTGGATGCGGCAGAATTCATGATTTCCGCCAATCCCGGCGAGCCGGTGCGGCCTCTGGCCATGGCAGCCTCCGGCGGCGAGCTTTCGAGAATCATGCTGGCCATCAAGACGGTGCTGGCGGAGACAGATGAGATTCCGACCCTGATTTTTGATGAGATTGATACCGGCATCAGCGGCCGCACGGCCCAGAAGGTGTCGGAGCAGCTGGGAATCATCGCCGGAAAGCACCAGGTCATCTGCATTACCCACCTGCCGCAGATTGCGGCGATGGCGGATCGTCATTTTGAGATCCGCAAGGATGCCGTCGGCGAACGAACGGTGACTTCCATCCGGGAGCTCACCCATGATGAAATGTGCGGAGAACTGGCAAGGCTTCTGGGCGGCGCTGAGATCACCGAGGCGGTTCTGCAGAACGCCCGGGAGATGAAGGCGCTGGCAGACAGGGAGAAAGCGGCCCATCGTGGATAAAAAGTATGTTCAGGTATATGACCATTTCAGAAATCTGATCACATCCGGCAGTCTGGCAAAGGGAAGCCGGCTGCCCTCGGTGCGCAGATGCGCGGAGCAGCTGGGATATTCCGGAACGACCGTGGAGCAGGCCTATATGATGCTGGCGGCCGACGGGTATATCATTTCCAGACCCCGGAGCGGCTTTTATGTGACGGACCTGTTCTCGCCGGAGCGGCAGGCAGGGACGCCGAAGAGGCTTCCGGAGCAGCAGAAGACAGCTGTCCGGTATGACTTTGCCTCCGCCGGCGCAGACCGGGAGAGCTTCCGGTTTGAGGTCTGGCGGCGCTACATGCGAAGCGCCCTGCGGCAGGATATCCGGCTTTTAAGCTACGGAGAACCTCAGGGAGAGCGGGACCTCCGGGAGGTGCTGGCCCAGTACCTGGAGAAGAACCGGAGTGTCTTCTGCAGCGCGGACAGCATCGTGGTCGGCGCGGGCACCCAGAGTCTTCTGAACATTCTCTGTCCGCTGATTCCCGACCGGAAGGATGTGATTCTGGCCAATGATTTCTTCCCCCAGGGACAGCAGACCTTCGAGGATTACGGATTCCGGGTCCGGAGAGGAAGCTCCCCTGCAGGGAGCGCCGAGGGCGCCATCGTCTACATTGCCCCGTCCCAGTTAAGCCGAAGAAGGCAGGCCATGCCGGTGCGGGAGAGGGCAGCCTTCCTGAAGGAGGCGAAAGCCCGGGGCAATCTTATCATCGAAGATGATTATAACAGTGAATTCAGCTACGCCCAGCGGCCGGCGCCCTCCATGCAGGGACTTGCGGAAGGAAAGGGTGTGGTCTATATGGGAACATTTTCCAGACTTCTGCTTCCCTCCATCCGACTGAGCTATATGGTTCTGCCGGAGGAGCTTCTGCCCCTTTACCGCGCACGAGCCGGGCGGTACAATCAGACCGCCTCCAAGGCGGAACAGATTGCCCTCTGCCAGTATATGCGGGACGGCAATCTGGAGAGCCAGATCCGGAAGGCGAGGAAGCGGTACGGCCAGAAGGCGGAGCTTATCTGTCAGGAGATCCGGGAGGTATTCGGACCTGCGTCAGAGGCTTCTCCCCGGGGCGCGGGATATCTCGTTTCCTTCCGGGCAGGCTGCGGGCTTTCGGCCGAAGAGATCCTCAGACGGGCCGGGAATGCGGGCATCGCTCTTCGGTGCCGGCCGGTTCCGGGAGAGGAAGAGAGAGAGCCGGAGATTCTTCTGTATCTCGCGGCGATGGAGACAGAACGGTACAGGGAGGCGCTGCTTTCTCTACGCAGTGCTTTGCTGTCGGAATGATAAATATGACTATGAGAATAACCTGTTGACAGGCACAGGAGGAGGAGACGTCATGAGAGACGGATTTGTCCGTGTTGCAGCGTCCACACCGGATGTCCGGGTGGCTGATGTGAAGTTTAACTGCGCGCAGATTGCAGAGCAGATTGAGAAGAACCGGGAGGCCGGCGTCAAGATTCTGGTATTGCCGGAGCTGGCGGTGACCGCCTACACCTGCGGGGAGCTGTTCAACCAGAAGTCCCTTCTGGACGCGGCTGCGGAAGGCGTGAAGATGCTTGCGGAGTGCACCAGAGGAAGCGATATGGTTGTGTTCGTGGGCGTTCCCTGGTCTTACAGCGGAAAGCTGTATAACTGCGCGGCCTGCCTGCAGAACGGCAGACTGCTGGGACTGGTTCCCAAGAAGTGGGTGCCCAACTACGGCGAATTCTATGAGGCCAGATGGTTTACCCCCGGCTTTGATACCGCCGTGCAGGTGGACTTTGACGGCTATAAGGTCCCCATGGGGAGCCGCATCCTCTTTGCCTGCGAGAATCAGGAGAACCTGATCATCGGCGCGGAGATCTGCGAGGATGTGTGGGTGCTTGCGCCGCCCAGCATCAGCCATGCGGAGGCGGGAGCCACGGTGATTGTCAACTGCTCGGCCAGCGATGAGGTGACCGGAAAGAGCGATTACAGAAGAAGCCTGATTTCCGGACAGTCCGCTAGACTTCTGGCCTGCTATGTCTATGCGACGGCGGGTGAGGGAGAGTCCACAACGGATCTGGTATTCGGCGGACAGAATATGATCGCGGAGAACGGCACGATCCTTGCTGAGTCGGAGCGGTTTGCCAACGGAACCATCATGGCGGATACGGATCTGGAGCGTCTCGAGGGCGAGCGCCGCAGAATGTCCACCTACCAGGAGCGGGGAAGACTGGGATATGAGATTGTAACCTTCCGTCTGGAGGAGACCGAAGAGCCGTTAATCCGTGCCATCGATCCGTCCCCCTTCGTGCCCGGCGATGAAGAGAGCCGCAGCCGCCGCTGTGAGGAGATTCTCACCATCCAGGCCATGGGACTGAAAAAACGTCTGGCCCACACCCACTGCACCTGCGCCGTGGTCGGCATCTCCGGCGGTCTTGACTCGACCCTGGCACTGCTGGTGACAGCAAGAGCCTTTGATATGCTGAATATTCCGCGTAAGAATATCGTGGCTGTGACCATGCCCGGCTTCGGCACCACGGACCGGACCTACAACAATGCCTGCACCCTCACAAAGATTCTGGGCGCGGAGCTTAAGGAAGTCAGCATCGTGGATGCGGTGAACATCCACTTCCGGGATATCGGACAGGACAGCAGTGTCCACGATGTCACCTATGAGAATTCCCAGGCGAGAGAGCGCACCCAGATTCTGATGGATATCGCCAACCGCTTAAACGGCATGGTCATCGGTACCGGCGACATGTCGGAGCTGGCGCTGGGATGGGCGACCTACAACGGAGACCACATGTCCATGTACGGCGTGAACGCCGGCGTGCCGAAGACGCTGGTTCGCCATCTGGTGCGTTACTTTGCCGATACCTGCGGTGAGGAGAAGCTTTCCGCCATCCTTCTGGATGTGCTGGATACGCCGGTGAGCCCGGAGCTTCTGCCGCCGAAGGACGGTCAGATTTCCCAGAAGACCGAGGATCTGGTGGGCCCCTATGAGCTCCACGATTTCTTCCTGTATTATATCCTGCGGGCGGGATACCGGCCCGGCAAGATTTTCCGGCTGGCGAAGATTGCCTTTGCCGGAGAGTATGACGATGCGACCATTCTCAAGTGGCTGAAGACATTCTACCGCAGATTCTTCTCCCAGCAGTTCAAGCGTTCCTGCCTGCCGGACGGCCCGAAGGTAGGTTCCGCCGCTGTATCGCCCCGAGGCGATCTGCGGATGCCCAGCGACGCCTGCGCGGCCCTCTGGCTGGAGGAGCTGGAGGAGATTGAGGTCTGGGTATGATTTCCAGCACGAAGAGTCCCCGGGTGAAGAACGTGACGGCGCTTCTTTCCCGGGCGAAGGAACGGAAAAAGCAGAAACTGTTTATCGTGGAAGGCCCCAGGATGTTTGAGGAGATCCCGGCCGGCCTTCTGCGGGAGACCTATGTGGCGGAGGGGTATCTGGCCCAGCACGGGGAGGAAGCGGAGCGCATGCTTGACGGAACTTCCTATGAGATTGTGACCGACGATGTGATGCGGGCCATGTCGGATACCATCCACCCCCAGGGGGTTCTCGCGGTGGTATCCCAGAAGGAATGGGCGCCGGAGGATGTGCTCACGGCCCGTAAGGACGGGCATCCGGCCCTTCTGATGGTTCTGGAAACCCTGCAGGATCCCGGCAATCTCGGCACCATCCTCCGGATGGGGGAGGGAGCCGGCGTCACCGGACTTCTGGTAAATGAGGAGACGGCAGATATCTATAATCCGAAGGTTATACGGTCCACCATGGGTTCCATCTACCGGATGCCGGTGCTTCGGGTGTCGGATCTGCCGGCCGCAGTCCGGGAGGCAAAGCAGAAGGGAATCCGGATGCATGCCGCCCATCTGGGAGGCATAAGTGTCTATGACAGGGAGGATTACACCGGACCGTCCGCCTTCATGATCGGCAATGAGGCAGCGGGACTCTCCGATACGATGGCGGATCTGGCGGATATTCTCGTCCGCATCCCCATGGCGGGACAGGTGGAGTCTCTGAATGCGGCGGTGGCCGCCTCTGTCCTGGCCTTTGAGGCCGCAAGGCAGAGAAGGATGATATAAGGAGGTTCTTTATGGCAGCAGTGGTGTTGTTTCTGATTCTTGCGATTATTGTGGGAGCCGTGGCAGGCAGCTGTATCCGCATTGTACCCCAGGCCCACGCCATGGTTATCGAGCGGCTCGGAAAGTATGCCGGCACCTGGCATGACGGGCTGCACTTCAAGGTTCCGGTCATCGACCGCATCGCCAAGAGAATGACCCTGAAGGAGCAGGTGGCGGATTTCCCGCCCCAGCCGGTGATCACGAAGGATAACGTTACCATGAAGATTGATACGGTTATCTTCTTCCAGATCATTGACCCGAAGCTCTTTGCCTACGGTGTGGAGAATCCCATCATGGCCATCGAGAACCTGACGGCCACAACACTTCGTAATATCATCGGCGACCTGGAGCTGGATGAGACCCTGACCTCCCGCGAGACCATCAACCAGAAGATGCGCGATGCCCTGGATGTGGCGACGGATCCCTGGGGCATCAAGGTCAACCGGGTGGAGCTGAAGAACATCATGCCGCCTGCGGCCATTCAGGACGCCATGGAGAAGCAGATGAAGGCGGAGCGGGAACGCCGCGAAGCGATCATCCGCTCGGAAGGTGAGAAGAAGTCCACCATTCTGGTGGCGGAAGGAAAGAAGGAGTCGGCAATCCTGGAGGCCGAGGCGGAGAAGGAAGCCGCCATTCTCCGGGCAGAAGCGGCGAAGCAGAAGATGATCCGCGAGGCGGAAGGCCAGGCGGAGGCGATTCTGAAGGTGCAGCAGGCCAATGCCGACGGTATCCGGTTCATCCGGGAGGCCGGGGCGGACCAGGCCGTTCTCACCATCAAGAGCCTGGAGGCATTTGCCAAGGCGGCAGACGGAAAGTCCACCAAGATTATCATTCCTTCCGATATCCAGGGAATTGCGGGCCTGGCAGCAGGTCTTAAGGAAATCGCGGGAAATGACGGGAAGGCGGCATCCGAATGAGAAGCGATACCGGAACCTATGCGCTGCATATCGTCGTCGGCTTCGCGCTGCTGGTGATGGTGTTCCTTGTATTTATGGAGCCGGAGACCTATGAGTTTCTGTTCCCGTTTATCTTCTTTACGTCCGCTGCATTTGCGCTGTTCGGAAGCTGGCTCTCCATGCGGAGAAGCCCGAAAAAAGAGCGGAGAAGAACCATGCTCGGCGGGGCGATCCTGTGCGGGATTTTCACCTGCCTGGGGATTCTTGCCGCGGCGGCGGACTGGCTGAGACTCTTGTAATAGGAAACGTTTGGGGGAGATGCATTGAAAACAGAAGTACTGCGGATGCTGAAGGAGGCGGATGACTATGTCTCCGGCCAGCAGATCTGCGAGAAGTTTCAGGTGTCGCGCACGGCAGTCTGGAAGGTGATAAAGCAGCTGGAGGATGAGGGCTATGAGATCGAGGCTGTCCGGCGCCGGGGATACCGGCTCAGGACGGAGGGCGATGTCTTAAGCGCTGCCTCTGTGGAGAGCTCCTTAAATACCGTATGGATGGGAAGGCCGGTGGTGTATTTCGATGAGACCGATTCCACCAACAATGTGATAAAGCGGCTGGCGGAAGAGGGCGGAGTCCACGGAACACTGGCGGTGGCGGATGCCCAGACCGGCGGCAAGGGAAGACGGGGAAGACCCTGGAATGCCCCGCGGGGCGTGGGAATCTGGATGAGTCTGCTGCTTAGGCCGGATATTGCGCCGGCGGATGCCTCTATGATTACCCTGATATCGGCGCTGGCCGTATCCGACGGCATCCGGGAAACCACCGGACTGGATTCGGTCATCAAGTGGCCGAATGATGTGGTGGTGAACGGAAAGAAGCTCTGCGGCATTCTCACGGAGATGAGCTCGGAGATTGACCACGTGAATTATGTGGTTCCGGGCATCGGCATCAATGTGAATACGGAATCATTTCCCGAAGAGATACGGCAGGTTGCCACCTCCGTATATCTGGAGACGGGGAAGAAGGCGAACCGCAGCCGCATCATCGGCGCGGTGCTCCGTCATTATGAGAAGTATTACGACATCTTTATGCAGAAAAAAGACATGACCGACCTGCTGGAGATCTACAACCGGAGGCTGGCCAACAACGGGGCTCCGGTCCGGGTGCTGGATCCGGCCGGGGAGTATACCGGAACAGCTCTGGGCATCAACCATCGTGGAGAACTCCTGGTGGAGACCGAAACCGGCGAAGTGCGGAATGTGCTTTCGGGAGAGGTTTCGGTGCGCGGAATCTACGGCTACGTATAACTGTAATTTGTACTTGATCTGCCAAAAAGATTCCTATATAATGGAGAGTTGCACGGGCCCTTATTTCAGGGGGAGGAAATCCCGCGGCGAAAACGTCCTGTGCAGCATCTCACGAAAGGATGTTACCCGTGAACAAAGAGAAATTTCTAGCAAAATTACAGAAGCTTGCGGAACTTGGGAAGAAGCAGAACGCTGCGCTCGGTATTACTGAGATCAACAATTTCTTTGAAGAAGACAGCCTCACTACAGAGCAGATGGAAGAGATCTACAGTTACCTGGAGAACAGCGGCATCACCGTGCTGACCGATGAACCGGAGGCGATTCCGGAGCCGGAGGAGACGGAGCCGAATGAAGCGGATCTGGAAGCGGCGGCACTGAACGACTTTGACGGACTGGATGACCAGGACGACGATTTCCTGAAGGGCGATGATGAGGATGAGGAGGAAGTGGACCTCAACGCCATCAATCTGCTGGAGGGAATCGGAACCGAGGATCCGGTACGGATGTACCTGAAGGAGATCGGAACGGTGCCTCTGTTAAGTGCGGAGGAAGAACTGAATCTGGCAAAGAGGAAGAGCGAGGGTGACCAGCATGCGAAGGACCGCCTGATTGAGGCAAACCTCCGACTGGTGGTCAGCATTGCGAAGCGCTATACCGGAAGGGGAATGAGCTTCCTCGATCTGGTGCAGGAAGGAAACCTGGGACTGATCAAGGGTGTGGAGAAGTTCGACTACACCAAGGGCTATAAGCTCTCTACCTACGCCACCTGGTGGATTCGCCAGTCCGTGACGAGAGCGCTGGCCGATCAGGCGAGAACCATCCGTGTGCCGGTGCACATGGTGGAAACCATCAATAAGATGTCCAAGATGCAGCGAAAGCTGACGCTGGAGCTGGGATATGAGCCCTCCGTGGCGGAGCTGGCCAGTGCCCTGGAGATGACGGAAGAGAAGGTCATGGAGATCATGCAGATCGCCCGTGAGCCTGCTTCACTGGAGACTCCCATCGGTGAGGAGGACGACTCCAATCTGGGCGATTTTGTCGCGGACAACAACATCACGACCCCCGAGGAGAATGTGGAATCTGTCATGCTGCGGGAGCATATCGATACGCTGCTGCAGGATCTGAAGGAGAGAGAGCGGCAGGTGATCATCCTGCGGTTCGGTCTCGAGGACGGACATCCCAGAACTCTGGAGGAAGTCGGAAAAGAGTTCAACGTCACCCGTGAGCGTATCCGCCAGATCGAGGCGAAGGCGCTGCGGAAGCTGAGAAATCCGGTGAGAAGCAAGAGGATCCGGGATTTCTTATAATAAGGCCATGGAAAGACAGAACAGGCAGAATTATCAGAGAGAGATGGATCAGCTGATACAGAAGCTTGAGAGCGAAGGACGAGTTCCTTCGCTTTTTCTGCATGCCTGCTGCGCGCCCTGCAGCAGCTACGTGCTGGAATATCTTTCCCGGTATTTCGACATCACCCTGTTTTACTATAATCCGAACATTTCCCCGGCTGCGGAGTATACCGAGCGGGTGGAGGAGGTAAAGCGGCTTCTTCGGGAAATGCCGCTGGTACATCCGGTGCATTTTATGGAAGGAAGCTATAACCCGGAGGTGTTCTATGAGGCCGTAAAGGGCCATGAGGAGGACCCGGAGCGGGGGGAGCGCTGCACCATCTGCTACCGGCTTCGTCTCGAGGAGGCGGCAAGACTTGCGGCAGAGGGCGGCTTTGACTACTTTACCACGACCCTCTCCATCAGCCCCTTAAAGGACTGCGAGCGGCTGAATGCCATCGGGGATGCGATGGGAGAAAAGTACGGCGCAGCCCATCTCCACGCGGATTTCAAGAAGAAGAACGGGTACCGGAGGTCCACGGAGCTTTCCAGAGAGTATCATCTCTACCGGCAGAACTACTGCGGCTGTGTATTTTCAAAAAAAGAGGCCGAAGAGCGGGAGAAGATGCGGCTTTCCGGGAATCTGTGACTTGACAGGTCTGATACAATAGAATAGACATTAACAGAGCAGATACAAATAATCATGAGGAGGCAGATACCATGACCAAGATAGATATTATTTCCGGCTTCCTGGGCGCGGGCAAGACCACATTTATCCAGAAGCTTCTGGATGAGGCGCTGCGGGAAGAGCAGGTAGTACTGATTGAGAATGAATTCGGTGAGATCGGCATCGACAGCGGATTCCTGAAGGAGTCCGGCATTGAGATCCGCGAGATGAACCAGGGCTGCATCTGCTGCTCTCTGGTGGGTGATTTTGAGACCTCTCTGAAAGAGGTGGTGGATACCTATCATCCGGACCGCATCATCATCGAACCCAGCGGCGTAGGCAAGCTTTCCGACATTATCGGTGCCGTGAAGACGGTTTCAGCCAATATGGACGTGGAGCTTCACGCAGCTGTGACCGTCGTGGATGCCAAGAAGGCGAAGATGTACGCCCGCAATTTCGGCGAATTCTTCAACAACCAGATTACCTATGCGGGAGCCGTGGTGCTCTCCAGAACCGATATCGCCGATGCGAAGAAGGTGGAAGAGGCGGTTGCCATCGTGAAGGGACTGAATCCGCAGGCAACGGTGATCACCACCCCGATGGCCGAGCTGGGCGGCGCTCTGCTTCTGGACATCATTTCCCGTCCGGACAATATGGAAGAGGAGATGCTGCGCGAAGTGATGGAGCGGGTAAAAGAGCACGAGCATGAGCACGAGCACCATCATCACGACGAGGATGACGATGACGAGGAGTGCTGCTGCCACCACCATCACCATGATGACGACGATGAGGATGAGGAGTGCCACCACCATCACCACGATGATGACGATGAGGATGAGGAGTGCCATCACCACCACCATCACCACGATGATGACGATGATGACGAGGAATGCTGCTGCCACCACCATGATCACGAGCATGATCATGACCATGATCATGAGGAGGATGGGGTTCACGTCCACAATCATCACCACCATCACCATCATCACCACGGCGATGAGCATGATGCGGATGAGATCTTTACCAGCTGGGGCTTAGAGACACCCCACGCCTTTGACCGGGCAAAGCTGGAGGAGATTCTGAAGAAGATGTCCGAGACCGAGGAGTTCGGCACCATTATCCGCTGCAAGGGCATGCTGCCCACCGGCGAGACCGGCAAGTGGATGTATTTTGATATGGTTCCGGAACAGTATGAGATCCGGGAGGGCGCACCGGAGTACACCGGCAAGGTGGTTGTCATCGGCGCGGACCTGAAGGAGGATGCGCTGAAGGAGGCCTTTGTAGGCTGATTCCGGCATCGGACGAAGAGAGACCCCATCCGGGGTTTCTGATGGGAGGTTTATTATGGATGAGGAGAAAATGCCGCTGTTTCTCATCAACGGCTTTCTCGAGGCGGGCAAGACGCAGTTTATCCGCTTTACCCTGAACCAGGATTATTTCCGGACCGAGGGCCGGACGCTGCTTCTGGTCTGCGAAGAGGGAGAAGAGGAATACGACGAGCAGTTCCTGAAGGATACCCGCACAGATATGATCGTGATTGACGACCAGGAGACGGTGACGCCGGAGTATCTTTCCCGGCTGGCGGCGATCTATAAGCCGGAGCGCGTTCTCATGGAGTGGAACGGCATGTGGGATATCACAAAGCTCACACTGCCAGATGACTGGGATCTCTACCAGCAGATCACCATCGTGGACGGTTCCACCTTCGATCTCTATGTGGGCAACAATGACCTGAAGTCCCTTCTGGGCGTGATGGTCCGCAGCACGGAGATGCTGATTATGAACCGCTGTGACGGTATTGAGGACAAGCTGGGCGGATATTACCGGGTTCTGAAGGGAATGAACACCGCGGTGGAGATTGTCTTCGAGAACAGCGAGGGAGAAGTGCAGAACGTGGTGGAGGAGGAACTCCCCTATGACGTGAATGCCGATGTCATCGAGATTCCGCCGGAAGGCTACGGCGTCTGGTATATCGATGCCTTTGACAAGCCGGAGCGCTACCGTGGAAAGACGGTGGAGTTTACCGCCATGGTGCTGAAGCGGCCGGAGTTTGCGGCCAATGATTTCGTGCCGGGCCGTATGGCCATGACCTGCTGCGCGGCGGATATGTCCTTCCTGGGATTCATGTGCCGGGCAAAGGGCGGAAGAAAGCTGAAGAGCCAGGACTGGGTGAAGGTCCGCGCCAGAGTGGAATATGAGTACCGTCCGGAATTCGGCGGCGATGCGCCGATGCTGTATGCGGACAGCGTAGAGCCGGCACAGCCGATCAATGATATCGTACAGTTCTGACGGCATATCCGGCAGGAGACATCGGAAGAGAAGTTAAAAAAACAGGGATGGCGCTTACATACGGCGCCGTCCCTGTGCTGTTTATGAAATTACTTCAGCTTTTCTGCTGTTCAGCTTCCTGTTCCGCAATGCGGCGGAATGCCAGATCATACCCGTCGCTGCCGTAGTTCAGGCAGCGGTTGACGCGGCTGATGGTAGCCGTAGAAGCTCCGGTCCTCTCTGCAATATCAAGGTAAGTGTGTTTTTCGCGAAGCATGGCGGCAACTTCAAACCGCTGGGAAAGGGAGAGTAGTTCATTCACGGTGCAGATATCCTCAAAAAAGGCGTAACACTCTTCAACCGTTTTCAGTGTAAGAATCCCGCGAAACAGATGGTCTACTTCCTCAGATTTGATCTTATTATTCATGGCATATCCCCCGATGTAGAAAAATTGATTGATGCACACTAGTAGTATTTTATCAAATTAACGCTGTAAAGTCTATATGTGTTTCCGAATATACTTACGATTTTGTGACATCCTTGACGGAGGAATCCGGCGTTTAGTATGATGGGGAGAGCAGTTTGCGCCGGTGCGCAGAGTCTATGGGGGATATTATGGATCAGGAATTTGAGATAAAGGAAGCAGAAAACCGGGAGACCGGAGAAAACGGGGATAACGGTGGAGTACAGGAGAGAAGACGCCGCAGAGTGAGAAAAAAGAGTCTGCTGGACCGGATTCCCTATTCGGTGCTTATCGGAACGCTGGCGGTCCTTCTGGTGATTGCGGGAGTTCTGGCTTTTCGCCGCTCACACCCCTCCGGGGAAGGAGAAAATCCGGAAGTACAGCTGGCCGAAAGTGAGGAGATGCCGCCGGAGACGGAGACACTGCCGCCGGAGACAGAGGATGAGAGCCTTACGGGCTTCCTGGAACGGGCAGACCGTCTGGCGGTGCAGTATGATTATGACGGGGCCATCGCATATCTTCAGGAAAGTCCCTGGGCGGAGGATGCGGCGGTGACAGAAAAGATCGCCGAATACGAAGACATCAAGGCCACCCTTGTCCGCCAGGATCCGTCCAAGATTACCCATGTATTTTTCCACACCCTCATCATGGACAATGCGAAGGCCTTCGACGGGGACCGGCGGGAAGCCGGCTACAACCAGGTTATGACGACGAAGTCGGAGTTTGAGAAGATCCTGCAGTCCATGTATGACCGGGGATTTGTGCTGGTCCGCCTTCACGATATCGCCTATGAGACCACGGGAGAGGACGGGGTTCCTCATTTTGTGCAGGGAGATATCATGCTGCCGGAGGGTAAGCAGGCCTTTGTCATGTCCCAGGATGACGTGTGCTATTATGAGTACATGGAAGGCGACGGATTTGCCACGAAGATGATCATTGGCGAGGACGGAAGACCCACCAATGAGATGAAGATGGATGACGGTTCGGTGCAGGTGGGAAGCTTCGACCTGGTGCCGCTGCTTGACGATTTTATCGACGAACACCCGGACTTTTCTTACCGGGGCGCGAAGGCCTGCATCGCCTTCACCGGATACAACGGAATCCTGGGGTACCGCACGGATCTCTCCTACGAGACCAATGAGGATTTCAAGGCAGCCCATCCGGGCTTTGACATCGAGGAGGAGCGGAGACAGGCCATCGCCGTCTGCCAGGCCCTGCGGGATGACGGATTTGAGATCGCTTCCCACAGCTGGGGCCACCGCAACATGGGCACCATCAGCATGGACGATTTCCGCGCGGATACTTCCAAATGGGAGGAGCGGGTGGAGGTGCTGACCGGCCCCTGCGATATTATCCTCTTCCCCTTCGGAAGCGATATCGGAGACTGGCATCCCTACGATACGTCCTCCGAGCGGTTCCAGGTACTTTATCAGGCGGGGTTCCGCTATTTCTGCAATGTGGATTCCAACCAGTATTTCGTACAGATCGGGGACGACTATATGCGGCAGGGACGCCGGAACCTGGACGGATACCGGATGTACTATGACCTGCCGGAGACGAATCCGACAAAGAAGCATCTGGATGACCTGATGGATGTGGAGGAAGTGTTTGACCGCAGCCGTCCGGTGCCGGTGCCGCCGATGGGTTAAAGAAATCCCGCCCCGGCCGCAAGGCCGGAGGCGGGATATTTCAGCGTTTTCTGGAAGGGATGGACTGTTCTGTCCGGAGCTCGTCCGCGAGGAGTTCGATCATCTCTTTTTTGATGTAGACATCAAAGGCCAGCTCACAGACGAAGGCGTAGAGCCGGAGAAACTCCCGGTCTTCTTCGGGGGCGTCCGGGAAGGTTTTTTCCGCGATGGCAAACTTTTCCATCACATCCTTTTTCAGGCTTTCGCGCTGGTTCTCCTCCAGAGCGAAAATCTCCCGGTAGAGCTCTGAGAGCTCGGGGACGGAACCTTCCGCAAAGTGTTTCTGACTGAGCGGGGAGAAGAGGGCCTCGATTTCGCTGAAGGATACCACATTCTTGAAGTAATAGATGAGAATCAGCATCAGGATGTGGTTGCGGGAATACTTCTTTTTGACCGGCGCGGGCAGCAGCCGGTTCTTTGCGTAATTATTGATCATGGTTTTTGTGACAACCACTTCATCCGTGTCATGACGGGTGCCGGCAAGGCGTTCATTCATGAAGGTTGTCACCTGATCCATGTAGAGCTGGATATCCGGGATTTCCCCCGGTTCAATATGTGTGAGACGATCTACGTAGGCCATCAGATCCTGCAGTCGTTCTTTGTTTGTTTTTTTCAATGGCGTCACTCCTGTCACAATGATTCAAATCCCGAATCGGATATTCATTATCCTATTATATAGTATTCAAAACCGTATGACAAGGGCAGAGAGAAATGATGCCGGAAAGTGAGGGTACCATGGAGAAATACAGCCGCCTTAATCCGATGCAGCAGGAAGCGGTATTTTATACGGAAGGACCGCTGCTGGTTCTGGCCGGCGCCGGTTCCGGAAAAACCCGGGTGCTGACCCACCGCATCGCCTATCTTATCGAGGAAAAAAAGGTCAATCCCTGGAATATCCTGGCGATCACATTTACCAACAAGGCGGCCGGGGAGATGCGGGAGAGAGTGGACAGCATTGTGGGCTTCGGCGCCGAGGCGGTGTGGGTCTCCACCTTCCACTCCATGTGCGTGCGGATTCTCCGGCGCTTTATCGACCTTCTGGGTTATAAGAACAGTTTTACCATCTATGATACGGATGACCAGAAGACCCTGATGAAGCAGGTATTTAAGACCCTGAACCTGGATCCGAAGCAGTTTAAGGAGCGGGCCGTGATGGCACAGATTTCCGCGGCGAAGAACGCCATGATCGATGCGGAGACCTACGCGGCGGATAATTCGGACCGCTTCCCGGAAAAAATCACGGCACAGTGCTATCTGGCCTACCAGGAGGCGCTGCAGAAGAACAATGCCCTGGATTTCGACGATCTGCTGCTTCTTACGGTGCAGCTTTTTAAGGAGAACCCCCAGGTACTGGAGATGTATCAGGAGCGGTTCCGCTATATCATGGTGGATGAGTACCAGGATACCAATACGGTCCAGTTCCGGCTGGTAAAGCAGCTGGCGGGAAAGTATCACAATCTCTGCGTGGTGGGTGACGACGACCAGTCCATCTACCGGTTCCGGGGCGCGGATATCCGCAATATCCTGAGCTTTGAGAAGGCATTTCCCGGGGCGAAGGTCATCAAGCTGGAGCAGAATTACCGCTCCACCGGCAATATTCTGGCGGCGGCCAATGAGGTGATCCGCAACAACCGGGGAAGAAAGGACAAGACCCTCTGGACAGCCAACGGCGAGGGGGAAAAGGCCGTTTTTAGGATGTTCGATACCGGGTACGACGAGGCAGACTTCATCGCCGGCGACATCATGAAGCGGCGGCAGAAGCTTTCGGCGGAGTACTCCGACTTTGCGGTGCTCTACCGGACGAATGCCCAGTCCCGCCTTCTGGAGGAGAAGCTCATCGGCTATAACATTCCCTACCGGCTGGTGGGCGGCGTAAACTTCTATCAGCGCCGGGAGATCAAGGATATCCTGAGCTATCTGCGGGTTATCGCCAACGGCACTGATGACCTGGCCGTACAGCGGGTGCTGAATGTGCCGAAGCGGGGCATTGGACAGACCACCGTGGGAAAGGTTGCGGTATTCGCCCAGGCCAATGACCTGAGCTTTTATGAGGCCCTGCTCCATGCGGCCAATATTCCCACCCTGGGGAAGGCGGCGGCAAAGATCGGAACCTTTACCGGATTTATCGAGGAGATGCGGCAGAAGGCGGCGGATATGCCGGTGGCCGCCCTCATCGATGAGATTCTGAATAAAACCGGCTATAAGGAAGAGATCGAGGCGGAGGGGGAGGAGGAATCCCAGACCCGCCTGGAAAATATCGACGAACTGCGCAATAAGGCGGTGAGCTATGCCGCGTCGGCGGAGACGCCCAGCCTGGACGGCTTCCTGGAGGAGGTGGCCCTGGTGGCGGATATTGACAGCCTGGACGAGAAGGAAAACCGGGTGGTGCTGATGACGCTGCACGCGGCCAAGGGACTGGAGTTCCCCCATGTCTACATGAGCGGCATGGAGGACGGCCTGTTCCCGGGCATGATGTCCATCATGAGCGGCGACAGCGCGGATATGGAGGAAGAGCGGAGGCTCTGCTATGTGGGAATCACCAGAGCCATGCTGACCCTGACCATGACGGCGGCCCGGACCAGAATGATTCACGGGGATATCCGCCGCGAGATGGTGAGCCGGTTTGTGGAAGAGATTCCGGAGAATCTGGTGGAGAAGTTCGACGGCTTCTCATCCTCCAGGAATCAGAGAGAGCGGCGGATGGAGCAGCGGATGGATGACATCCCGGATGCCGGCATCTTCCGGTCCAGCCCCTACGCCCCCTTCGGCGGCAGCCAGGCAGGCGGCGGGAACCGGACCGGACATAAGACCATCTCGAAGCAGCCCTCCTTCGGAAAAACCTTTACCGTACAGAAGGCGGACAGCCTGGAGTACGGCGAGGGCGACCGGGTAAAGCATGTCCGGTTCGGCGAGGGCACAGTGGTTTCGGTAAAGGACGGCGGCCGGGACTTTGAGGTGACGGTAGAATTCGACCAGGTGGGCGTAAAGAAGATGTTCGCCTCCTTTGCAAAACTGCAGAAGATCTGACGGGGGATGGGCCCGTAATCCCTGCCGGAGCAGGGCTGATTTGTCGTTGCAAAGTGCATTTGGCGCGTGCTATAATTGTCCTGTAGACAGATGACGGGGGGCGTCGGGGAACGGGAAAACGTGTCCTTAAAAGACGCTTGTGAGGGAAAGGAGAGCAGTGCCAGTGAACAGATTTGACAGTGTCAGAGGAGACGCTCTGGCGAGAGTAGAGGAACTTATCGGCGCAACCAGACTGAATGAACTTCTTCGGAAGCAGGAAGAGGAAGAAAAACAGAAAAAGTGCTTTCTCTGGATATTTGCCGTCATCGGTGCCATCGCAGCGGTAGCGGGTATTGCCTATGCGGTATACCGTTTCCTGGAGCCGGATTATCTCGAGGATTTCGAGGATGATTTTGACGAGGATTTCGATGATTTCGATGAGGAAGAGGACGAGCCGGCGCAGGAAGTAAAGGAAGCTGCGAAGGAAGCCGGCACCAAGGCGGAGAAGGCAGAGAAGGTTGCAGAAGCAGTGAAGGAAGCCGTTGCCGAGTAATCGGAGGCATTCTTTATAAAACAGAAGTTAAGGTAAAGCGGAGGCGCTTCGGCGTCTCCGTCTTCCGATCAAGAGGACAAGATGAAAAAAGGCGATATTCTGGAAGGCATTGTGACAAGGGTGGATTTCCCGAACCGGGGAATCGTGGAAGCGGAGATACCGGCGGAAGGAGCCGGCGCGAAGGTGACGGTGATCGTGAAGAATACGATTCCCGGGCAGAAGCTTCGGTTTTCCATCGCGAAGAAGCGGGGGGACCGGCTGGAGGGACGGCTTCTTGAGACCCTGGAGACATCAGAGCTGGAGAAGGCAGAGGATGTCTGCCCCCACTTCGGGGAGTGCGGCGGATGCCTCTATCAGACGATGACAGGCGAGGCCCAGCTGTCCATGAAGGAGGCGCAGATACGCCGGCTGTTCCGTGATGTCTGCCCGGACCTTCATTTTGAAGGCATGTTTGACAGCCCCCTTCTGCAGGAATACCGCAACAAGATGGAGTTTACCTTCGGAGATGCTTATAAGGACGGCCCCATGGCCCTGGGCATGCACCGGAGGGGAAGCTTTTATGATATCGTGACGGCGGACGGCTGCCGCATCGTTCATCCGGATTTTAACAAAGTGCTTTCTGCTACGAAGGACTACTTCGAAGCACAGGGGACTCCGTTTTTCCACCGGACCATGCATACCGGATATCTCCGGCATCTCCTGGTGCGCAGGGCGCAGAAGACGGGGGAGATGCTGGTCTGCCTGGTGACGACGACGCAGATGGAAAAAGAGGCGGAAGAGGCCCTTCTGGCCGGCTGGAAAGACTGCCTTCTGGCACTTCCTCTGGAGGGACGGCTGGCCGGAATTCTGCACACGAAGAATGATTCTGTGGCCGATGCGGTGAAGGATGAGGGGACGGAGATTCTTTCTGGCTCTCCGGTGATCCACGAAGAGCTGCTGGGCCTGACCTTTGAAATTACGCCCTTTTCCTTTTTCCAGACCAATTCCCTGGGGGCGGAGGTCCTCTACGGAAAGGTAAGAGAGTACGCCCTGGAACAGCTGGAGGAGAAGCCGGAGGTGATTTTTGACCTCTACAGCGGCACCGGCACCATTGCCCAGATTCTGGCCCCCGTGGCGAAGAAGGTGGTGGGCGTGGAGATCGTGGAGGAGGCAGTCCTGGCCGCCCGGAAGAATGCGGATTTAAACGGCCTTTCCAACTGCGAGTTTATCGCGGGCGACGTGCTGAAAGTGGTGGATGATCTGGCGGAGAAGCCGGACCTGATTATTCTGGATCCGCCCAGAGACGGCATTCACCCGAAGGCCATCGGCAAGATCATTGCCTTCGGCGTGAAGCGCATTGTCTATGTGTCCTGCAAGCCCACAAGCCTTGTGCGGGATCTGGAGATTCTGCAGAATGCCGGATACCGGGTGGAGCGGACCTGCTGCGTCAATATGTTCCCGTCCACGTCGGGAATTGAGACGGTCTGTCTTCTTGAACGCCGTTAATTTTTCGTATATACTGAAACCAGGTGTTTTGGAGCAGAACAGACCGGGGGAATAAGTATGAAAAAGAAGATGTGCATGGGAAAAGGGGCAGGTCTTGTTTTGGGGGCCTGCATGCTCACAGCTGCGGTGCTTCTTGCCGGATGCGGACAGAAGCCGGAGGAGACAGCCGCGGCCGAACCGGCTGCAGAGCCGACGGAGGCGGTGATTGAGATTGAGGATGAGACCGGGGCGGAAGAGGTGCCGGAGGTAAAGGAGGATATCCCGCCGGAGGAGGGGATGGTCCGTTCCAGCCTGACCCATCAGTGGGTGACGCAGGAGGAGTATGACAAGCGGCCCCTGGCCGTCATGTATCCCATCGACAAAAAGGCGCAGCCCCAGTACGGCATCAACCGGGCGGAGGTCTTCTACGAGATTCTCGAGGAGGGCGATATGAGCCGCCAGATGGGAATCCTGGTCAACTGGGAGGACCTGGAGCGCCTGGGCAACATCCGGAGCATCCGGGATTACTATGTGACCATCGGCCTGGAGTGGGACCCGATTTTTGTCCATGCGGGCGGCCCGGAGGTCTTCGTGAAACCGATTCTCACAAGAGAAGACGTGGACAACCTGAACGGCGTGGGCGGCGTCATGGGCCCGGAATACGGGGCCTTCTACCGGATTCCGAAGGGATCCCGGTCGGAGCACACCCTCTATACCGACGGGGAGCATGTGGAGGCAGCTCTGGAGAAGGCGGGATTTGCCAGAACCCACAGAGAGATGTATCAGCCGGAACACTTTAACTTTGTGTTCGGCGACGAAGAGAATGATATGACCGGGTATGCGGATACCTATGACGCTTTCGAGATCGACATGCGGGGTTCCTTCCCGGTGACGAAGTCTTCCTACCTGTACAATGCGGAGGACAAGAAGTATTACCGGTCCATCTACGGGGAGCCGCAGAAGGATGCGGCGGACGATGTACAGCTTTCCTTTGACAACATTCTGGTGGAGTGCTGCGCCGCCGGCGAGCGGGGCTTAAGCTACAAGATATTCCACACCATCGACAAGGGACATCACGGGTACTTCATCACCCGCGGAAAGATGATCCCGGTGCTGTGGGAGAAGGAGGATGATTACAGTCCGACCCGGTTTTACGACGGGGCCGGCAACGAGGTGGTTCTCAACACCGGCCGGACCATGATCAATGTGATCCGGGAGGGAAAAGACCACTTCACCGTCAACGGAGCAGATTTCTGGTAAATGCAGACGCCCGCGGGAGAGTATTCCGCGGGCGCCTTTTCTTATTATCTGATGCTGCAAATCAGGTATCGTAGCTTCCGGAGCGGAAGCCGGCAAGGTCCAGGGTGACATAGCGAAAACCCAGCTTCCGGAGCGCCCCGGTGATGTCTTCGTGATGTTTTATAAGTGTCGGAAACTGGTCCGGATCGGCTTCGATCCGGGCCATATTATTATGAACCCGGAGCCGGATGTTCCCGGAAATATACTTCCCGAGAAGAGCCTCCCCCTCCTCAACCGTCCTGAGGCCTTCTTTTGTCAGGTGCGTATCATAGGGGAACCGGGTGGCAAGGCAGGGAGCCGAGGGTCTGCCGGAGACGGAAAGGCCCCGTTTTTTTGCCATCGCGCGGACCTCTGCCTTGGTAAAGCCTGTTTCTGCGAGGGGGCTCTTTATGCCCAGCTCGGCGAGGGCCCGCAGTCCCGGGCGAAAGACGGTCAGGTCATCGGCGTTTGTGCCGTCGGCGACAGAGGGGACCTCCAGCTCCTCTGCCAGGTCCAGGAGTTTTTGAAAAAGCATTTTTTTGCAGAGATAGCAGCGGTCCTTCGGATTATCAGCGATGGCGGGGTTATCCATCTCATCGACGGCGAGGACCCGGTGGCTGGCGTCAAGTTCCCTGCAGATGCGCTTTGCCGTAGTCATGTCGGCGGCCGGGTGCAGAAAGGTCTTAAAGGTGACGGGAAGCACTCTGGTGCCGTTTTTGTCGGAGGCCTCCTTCATGAGCAGAAGAAGGAGGGCGCTGTCCACTCCGCCGGAGAAGGCCAGAATGGTATTATTCCGGCATAATCCGTCAATCCGGGAAAGCAGCAGCTGCTCCTTTTCGGTATAAAAATCCGGGGATGTCATAAATAAAATTCCTCCTTTCCGGGGAAATGATGATAATAATTATATGAAAAGTACGAGAATATTACAAGGGTGTAAGAAAATTGTTAATATCCTTGCAAAACTGTTGCGTTTTCTCAATGGATTTGTTATCTTTAAGTATAATAACAGTAATTTGCGGATAAATAAAGAAGGAGGGGAGGATATGACGAACAGTGCCAATGTAATTGTTAACCGGCTGCCGCAGAATCTCAGTGATATGCTGAAGATGCCTGAGGCAGCCATGCGCGCGCCGGAGCAGACGGCATTTCTGACCGTGGCAGCACTCTGCGCTTATGCGGAAGACAGAAGCGACGGACTCGAAATGCTGAATTATCTGCGCGGCTCAAGACCGTTGGGAATCTATGATCAGCAGTTTCTTGCAGACCGTTTCAAGGGACAGCATTATATCCCCTTTTCTTACTTTGAAGGTGCCGTGCCGGAGAACGGCTACACGCCTGAGGTTCCCTACCGGCTTGCATTATACGAGAATTTTTACAGCAGAGATAACCTGAATGATGGCTTTCTTACGCTTTATCTGAGGTCCGGCGGAGCCATGAGCGAGCGGCCGATGACCTTCCGGCTCAAGCCTTCCACCGGGCAGTGGTTCCTCTGGGAGCAGTCGCTGATGGTGGGCATCCGCACGCCGATGAACCGGGATCCCTGGGGCGCCAACAGCCGGAGAGTGCACAGCCTCAGAAGTCTGGCGCTGAGAAGGAGATAGACATAGAATGAAACATTCCTGGAAAAAGCTTCTTGTGATTTTTGCCCTGCTCCTGGCTTTTTCGTACGCTTTTGTGAGCAGAGCGGATTTCGGAGACTTTTCCGGCGACTCGGATTTTGGAAGTTATGACTCGGGAGGCTGGGATTCATCCGATTCCGGCTGGGATTCCGACTGGGGAGATTCCGACTGGGGAAGCTCCTCGTCCGGGTGGGATTCCGGGCCCGTCATTTTCTACGGCGGAGGGGGCGGTGCCGCCTCCTCGATGCTCACGCTGATTATCGGGGCCATCATCCTCTACCGGATTCTGCAGGCAATGAAGGTGCAGCAGGGAAGCCACGGCCAGCCTGTAAGCCTGGGCAATCTGCCCAGACCCCGGGGAGAAGATATCTCCACCTATGTGCGGCTGGACCCGAATTTTGACCGCATGGCCCTGCAGGAGCAGCTGGCCAACCGCTATGTGCAGATGCAGAATGCATGGCAGAATCAGGATATCGAACCGCTGAAGCCCTATTTTACGGACGCGTTCTATAATCAGATGAACCGGCAGCTGCAGCAGATGAAGGCGCAGGGAAGAACCAATTATATGGAGCGCATCGCCGTCCTGCGGGTGGAGCCCAGAACCTGGTATCAGGAGAACGGCATGGACCACATCGTGGTGCAGCTGGAGACCAGGATGGTGGATTACACCGTGGACAATGCCACCGGAACCGTGGTTTCCGGAAACCGGAACCGGGAGAAGTTCCTGGGCTACGAGTGGGATCTTTCCCGAAAGTCCGGAGTGATTACGGGGGAGGCCGGCGGCGTGCACCGGGTGAACTGCCCGGCCTGCGGGGCACCGCTGGATATCAACGCCACGGCAAAGTGTCCTTACTGCGGTTCGGTTGTGACCGTGCAGCAGGAGGAATGGGCGCTGAGCAGCATCAAAGGACTGTACCAGAGAACGATGTAACGGATTTGAGAGCGGAGCTGCCGTATTCCGGCGGCTTCGCTTTCTGCATGATGGAGAAGAGGAGGAAGAGAATGAAGAAGGAGAGCCTGAAGAGATGGGGCCTGGCCGCTCTGCCGGGGGCAGTCTCTGTTCTGCTGCTGTATCTGGCGGCACATCTTCCGGGCTTTGCGGACATTTACCGGACCTCTGTCTTCCGGCCCCTGTCCCGGGCAGTAAGCCTCATTTCGGGACTTTTTCCCTTCTCCCTGGCAGAGCTTCTGCTGGCCTTTCTTGTTATATGGGTAATAGCCGGCCTTATCCGCTGCCTTTTACGAAAGACTTCTCCGGCGCGGTTTTTCCGGCATCTGTTTACCGCCGCATCGATGCTGCTTTTCCTTTTTACGGTGTTCTGCGGCATCAACTACCGGGCGAAACCATTTTCCAGTCAGGCAGACCTTCCGGTCCGGGAGAGCAGCCCGGAGGAGCTGCGGGACCTCTGCCGGCAGATTGCAGAGGAGGTAAACCGGAGGGCGGAAGTTCTGGAGAATGAGGAGATCCCGCCCCTTTCGGTGCAGGCGGCCTGCGGGCAGCAGGCCATGGAGGCGCTGGGCGAAGAGTTCCCAACCCTTTCCGGACCCTTTCCCAGACCGAAGTTTCTTATGCTGTCCAGACTTCTTTCCATCCAGCAGGTGACCGGCATCTACAGTCCCTTTACGGTGGAAGCAAACTGCAACCGGGAGATTCCCGGCTATAACATGCCCTTTACCATCTGCCATGAGCTTTCCCATCTGCGGGGATTCATGCGGGAGGATGAGGCGAATTTCATCGGCTTTCTCGCTGCAAGCCGGGCAGAGGATCCATACTTTTCCTACAGCGGCTGGCTTTCCGGCTGGGTGTATGCCGGCAATGCCCTGGCAGAGACGGACCGGCAGGCCTTCGAGGAGATTCACGGGATGCTCTGCGAACGGGCCAGGAAGGACCTGGCGGAGAATAACCGGTTCTGGGAACAGTTTGAGGGGGCTGCCGCCGAGACCCACGAGAAAATCAATGACGCCTACCTGCGGGCCAACGGGCAGCAGGAGGGGGTAAAAAGCTACGGCCGGATGGTGGATCTCATGCTGGCCTGGGCGAGAGTACATCCCTTTTCTTAACAAACTGACAGTTTCATTAATATTTGCGGGCAACCTCGATATTTTCCCCGGTTCATGATATGATGGTAGAGTTGGGAGTATGGTTTTGGAAAAGCCCGGGGAGGCAGAAGGCTTCCATTCTGCACTCCAAAAAGACAGCGAAGGGAAACAAGATGCTGAGAGAAGATAAACTGAGGATGATGACGGAGCTGGCCATGTTTGAGAAGAAGCACGGCGCCGCGATCCGCGACACCTCTGATTATTTTAAGATTGACTATGTGAGCCGCCACCTGCTGCGCGGCTTTTTCCGCTATTCTGTCAGCTTTTTCCTGGTGTTCGGCCTGTTTGTCATCTGCAGTCTGGACCGGGTTCTGTCGAGCCTGAGCCTGAACCTGCTGACGACCAGGATCACGGTGACCCTGGCGGTTTACCTGGCGGGACTGGCCATATATCTGGCGGTTCTGGCGAACGCGAGGATGACGGAATATGACGAGAGCATGAGTATCCGGAAATCATTTGAGTCCAAGCTCCGGATGATGGCCAGACGGTATGAATACAGAAACCGTGCCGAACGGCTTCAGAGGGAGGGAAAACGTCTATGAGAGGACTTCTGGAGTTCCGGGAACACCTGCGGGCGTTATATGAAAAGTATACTGTTTATATCGACTATGCGGCCAGATTTCTGCTGTTCCTCGCCGGATTCCTGTTCCTGAATCTGTATGCGGGATATCAGCCGTCCCTCGGCAGAGTGCCGGTGATTCTGGCGATGAGCGCCGTGTGCGCCTTCCTGCCGCTGGGCGTTTCCGTGGTCCTTGCGGGAATTGTGCTTCTGGCAGAGTTTTATGCGGTTTCCATGGAAGTGGCCCTGGTGGCCGGGATGATTCTCGGCGTGATTGTGCTGCTTCTGATGGGCGTCCGGGTGAAGTCTCTGTGGAGCGTGGTGCTGGCGCCGATTCTTCTGGCGCTGCGGCTGCCCTTTGTGCTCGCCGTGCTGGTGGGCCTTTCCGGGACCGTGGTTTCCATGGTGCCCATGTCCTGCGGCATTCTGGTATATTACATGATACAGTATGTGCGGCAGAACAGCAGCCTGTTTGCCGGCGGAGAGCAGATAGAGATGACAAGCCTTCTGGCCCAGGTGGCCCGGGGATTTCTCGCAAATCCGGCGATGATTGTCATGATCTGTTCCTGCTGCGTGCTGGTGCTGGTGGTTGTGATTGTCCGCCGGCTGTCGGTAAACTACGCCTGGGAGATCGCGGTATTTGCCGGGATCTTTGCGGGACTTCTGGTACAGCTTGCCGGGAATATCGCCCTCGGGCTTCCGGTGTCTGTGCCCTATACGGCCCTGTCCGTCCTGCTGGCGGTGGCCTGTGCCGTTATCTACCGGTTTTTCGTGTTTTCCGTGGATTACACCAGAACCGAGTATCTGCAGTTTGAAGACGAAGATTACTACTATTACGTCAAGGCGGTGCCGAAGTCGACCATCGCCCGGGCGGATGTGCGAGTACAGAAGATTAATCGGGTAAGAAGGAGGTGAGCGTGTGGCGTCGGTATTTTCAACAATCTATTCCTGGTTTGCCTTTGTGCCGAGAATGACCTTCAAGAACGTCATTGAGATCGCGCTCATCGCGCTTCTGGTCTACGAGATGCTTCTCTGGATCAAGAATACCAGAGCATGGACGCTCCTTCGGGGAATTCTCTTTATTCTGGCGTTTTTCCTGTTTGCGACCATCCTGCAGCTGGATACCATTCTGTGGCTTCTGGAGAAGTTCTCCTTCATCGCCGTGACGGCGCTGCTGATTATCTTCCAGCCGGAGCTCCGAAAGGCGCTGGAGCAGCTGGGAAGCCAGAACGTGTTCGGCAGGCTGTTTCAGACCGAGACGGAGCTTTCGAGAGAGGAATTTACCGCAAAGACCATCAGCGAGCTGGTCCGGGCCTGTTTTGAGATGAGCCGGGTGAAGACAGGAGCGCTTATCGTGATTGAGAAGGGTACGCCCCTCGGAGAGATCGAGCGCACCGGCATCGAGGTGGACGGCGTAGTCACCAGCCAGCTTTTGATCAATATTTTCGAACACAACACACCGCTCCACGACGGTGCGGTTCTTGTCCGCGGCAACCGGGTGGCGGCGGCCACCTGCTATCTGCCGCTTTCCGAGAACATGGACATCAGCAAGGAGCTGGGAACAAGACACCGGGCTGCGGTGGGCGTCAGTGAGACCACGGACAGCATCACCCTGGTGGTGTCGGAGGAGACGGGCAATGTCTCCGTCGCCCAGAACGGGCGCCTCAGAAAGGTGTCCGACCCGGATATGCTGACAACCCTGCTGAAGCAGGAGATGGTGAAGGAAGAGGAGAGTAGTTCCGCACGGTTCGGAATGATCTGGAAGAAGAGGAAGAGAGATGAAGGAGAAGCTGCTGAATAATCTGAGCCTGAAGCTGGCGGCGATTGTATGCGCTTTTCTGGTCTGGCTCGGCGTGGTCAATGTGGCCAATCCCAGCAAGACCATCACGCGGGAAATTCCGGTCACCATCGTGAATGCGGAGGTGCTCGAGCAGGCCAACATGACCTACGAGGTAATCGGCAAGAGTACGGCGACCATCAGCTTCAAGGCCAAGACAAAGGATGAATACAAGATAAAGTCGGAGGATTTCTACGCATCGGCCGACATCGCCGAGATGTATGACGTGACCGGCGCCATTCCCATTACCGTCCGGGTGGTGAGTCATGAGGATCTCATCGAGAGCGGTCCCACGGTCCGTTCTCCCGAGGTAATCCGGATTCAGACGGAACCGCTGCAGACGAAGGAATTTGCCCTGAAGGCCTATCCCCAGGGGACGGTGGAAGGCGGCTACCAGGCCGGCGGCGTCACGATGCGGCCGGATACGGTGACGGTGAAGGGACCCCAGTCCCTGATCGGCCAGATCAGCTCCGTGGGAATTGAGTTTGATGTGGACGGCGCCGACGCCGACGTGAGCGGCCAGGCGACGCCGGGATTCTATGATGCCAACGGCAACGCTCTGGAGATGGATGAGTCCGTTAAGCTCCTGAGCGGCGACGTGGCGTATACCATGCGGGTGCTTCAGCTGAAGGAGATTCCGCTGAACTTCATCGTCGCAGGCAATGTGGCGGAAGGCTTCCGGTTTGTGGGCGCGGAGACCACGGTGCCGGCCATCACGGTGGCGGGAACCAACGCGGCCGTTACGGCCCTCTCCGAGATCCGGATTCAGAATCCGGCCCTGAATGTGGAGGGCGCCCGGTCGGATGTGACGACAGAGGTGGACATCAGCTCCTATCTGCCGGCGGGACTGACGGTTACGGGACTGGACAATACCGTGATCCCCGTGACGCTTAAGGTGGAGCCGCTGGAAGAGAAGAGCTTTACAGTGCGGACCAGTGACATTTCCCTCATCGGGGAAAGCAGCGTCTACAGCTACGGCGTTGAAGCCGGCAATGTGGAGGTGACGGTCCGCGGCCTGGCGGAGGATGTGGAAGGACTGACGGTGAGCAGCATGCGTCCCACGGCGGACGTGGGAGGAATTGCCTCCGGAACCCACCAGATCAAGGTGGTTCTGACACTGCCGGAAAACTGCGTCCAGACAGGCAATACCGATGTGACGGTGCATATCCGGGAGCGGAATGCGCAGACAGAGGGCGAGACAGCTGCCTCCGAGTCTGCGGAAGAGTCCGTGCCGGAAGAAAGCAGTACAGAAGCACCGTCAGAAGCAGAGACTGCAGAGGGGCAGACATGATTAAGACAACCGTAACCCTGAACATCCCCGGAGGCCTGCATCTGAGACCCGCGGAACAGCTCTGCGGCAGGGCAATGCATTACCGGTCGGATGTGGAACTGGCCCTTCGGGACGGGCGCTACAACGCCAAGAGCGTGCTGAGCGTCCTGGGTGCCTGCATCCGCTGCGGGGATTCCTTTGAGATCATCTGCACCGGCAGCGACGAGGTGGATGCGCTGAAGGACCTGGCAGCATTTGTGGAAAATGAATTATGACAGTTTATCTGATTTGTTATGCGGCCTGCTGGCTGCTCTCGGTGAGCGGACATCACCTGCTGGCCGGCGCAGGGCTTATGGCTGCCGCCGGATGGCTTTATGTCAGAGACTGGAAAAACAGCGGTACGCCTCTGCATCTGCGGGGGCTTTTCGCTTTTAGTTTTGTGGGCGGAGAGGGGCTGGCCCTTCTGAAGCTCAGCCGTATCTGCGGCACCTGGACCACCCAGACCTGGCTCAGCTTTCTTCTGACCTACGTGGTGTTTCATCTGGTCTATGGGGCAGTTTCCGGCCATGCCAGGAAAGATGGAGCAGGCGAAAAGGCCCCGGAGATGATTCCGGCAGAGGAGAAGGCACAGGAGAGCAGATGGCATAACTTCGGCATCTTCCTGTCGATTGCAGGGCTCTCTTTTGTGGTGCTTCTGGCCTTTGTCTTTGAAGTGATTACCCTCGGGTATATCCCCTTCTTTGTGCGGGGCGTGCCCCACGCCTACGCCTCCTTCCATGTGAAGGGCGTCCACTACTTTACGGTCAGCGCAGTGCTGCTGCCTTCCATGGCTCTTATCTGGTTTTTTACCGAAAAGAGAAGAAACCCCCACCGGGATATTCCGGTGGCGTGTGCGGCCGTTCTGGGCTTTCTGGTGCCGGTGCTGTGCGCCTCCCGGTCGCAGATGATGTTTTCCATCCTGCTGACGGTTCTGGTCTATGTGCGCATGGCGGGAAAGCAGGTGAGCCGGGTGCGCATCGGGGCGGCCCTTCTGGTCTGCGGCCTGCTCTTTCTGGTGCTTACCATTGTGCGGGGACATGACGCAGCGTATCTGAATGCGGTGTTTGAGATGAAGAACGCGCATATGCCGGTATTTTTTTCTCAGCCGTATATGTATATAATTAATAACTATGAGAATTTTAATTTCCTGACGCAGCATCTGCAGCATCACACCATGGGGGCCAAGGGGCTGTTCCCCCTCTGGACCTTCACGGGGCTGAAGAATCACTACTGGTTCCTGACCTGCTGGGGGAACCTTTACGTGAAGGCGGAGCTGACCACCACCACCATCATCTACGACGCCTGGTACGACTTCGGCCTGCCGGGGGTCATGGCCTTTTCCGCGGCCCTGGCGGCGGCATCGGCCCGGGTGGAGAGGGCGGTTGGTGTCAGCAGAAATCCCTTTGTATTTCTGCTGTACGGCCAGCTTGCGCTGTATCTGCTTCTGTCCTTCTTTACGGCCTGGTTTTCCCTTCCCATAACCTGGTTCTATTTCGGGGTTACGGGAATCGCGATGGCCATGGCGGCGGCTGACAGAGAGGGCGTCACGTTATTACGGAAAAGATTCAGGAGGAAAAAGAATTGATGATCTCAGAGAAAATGATCCCGCTGGTCCACAACAATTCCGCCATCCGGATGATGTTTGAGGAAGGCAACCGTCTGGCACGGGAATACGGCCGGGAAAATGTCTACGACTTCAGCCTGGGCAACCCCAGCGTGCCTGCACCGGAAGAGGTAAATCAGGCCATCCGTGCGGTTCTGGACGAGGAAGATTCCCTCTTTGTCCACGGCTATATGGCAAATGCCGGCTATGAGGATGTGAGAGGAACCATTGCAGACTCCATCAACCGCCGTTTCGGAACATCCTTTGCAGCCAGAAACATCATTATGACCGTCGGTGCGGCCAGCGCCCTCAACATCGTGCTGAAGACCGTGCTGAATCCGGGCGATGAGGTTCTGACCTTTGCTCCCTATTTTGTGGAGTACGGCAACTATGTCCGCAACTATGACGGAAACCTGGTCATCGTTTCCCCGAATCTTCCCACCTTCCAGCCGAATCTCAAGGAGATGGAAGAGAAGATTACGCCGAAGACCAAGGCAGTAATCATCAATACCCCGAACAACCCCACCGGCGTCATCTATTCCGATGAGACCCTTGCGGGCATGGCGGAGATTCTCCGGAAGAAGCAGAAGGAGTACGGCACCGAGATTCTTCTCATCTCCGATGAGCCCTACCGGGAGCTGGCCTATGACGGCGCAGAGGTTCCCTATGTGACAAAGTACTATGAGAACGCCGTGGTCTGCTATTCCTTCAGCAAGTCCCTGTCCCTGCCCGGCGAGCGTATCGGCTATGTGGCAATTCCGGATGAGGTGACCGACAGTGCGGACGTTATCCAGGCGGCTACCATCGCCAACCGGGTGCTGGGCTCCGTCAATGCGCCGTCCCTCATTCAGCGCGCCATCATCCGCTGCCTGGACGCCAAGGTCAACGTGGAGGCCTATGACAAGAACAGAAACGCCCTCTACAACGGTCTGACCGACCTGGGCTTTGAGTGCGTCTATCCCCAGGGCGCCTTCTATATGTGGGTGAAGTCTCCGGTGGAAAATGAAAAAGAATTCTGCGATGAGTGCAAGAAGTACAACCTGCTGGTGGTTCCGGGCTCTTCCTTTGCAGGCCCCGGATATGTGCGCATCGCCTACTGCGTATCCTACGATATGATCATGCGGTCCATGCAGGCCTTCGCCAAAGTGGCAGAGCACTATGGACTGAAGAAGTAAACGGAATTAGAGATATTTTTATGAGCCATGGAGACAGTTACGTGCCCTTCGGGCACTCACTGTCACGGCATTCGCCGTATGTTTCCTGCCGGAAGAACTTCCTGCCTGGAGCAAGCTGCCGGCAGGAAGCTTGCTCCAGGCAGGAAGCTTTTCCGCCAGGAAACGCATGGCTCATTGCTTCGCGCATATAACAAGAGGACACCCCTTGCGGGGTGTCCTCTTGTTCGGCTTTCGGGCACTGGTTGTTTACCCTGGCCGAGAGATTCTGACCAGTTCTGCCGGGAACGGAAGTAACGGAGTAATACTCGGGAATTTTCGATTTGTTTTTTGTTACCATTACCGGCTTCCTGGCAGAGATGTTTCTGATCCGTTCAATAGGTTAATGCGCATTCCGCGCATTTTATTGCATTCTCACCAAATAATTCAGAGAATTATCTGATGATTAATACCATTCTAGTATGAAACGGCCGTTTCGTCAAGGTTTCCGGGATGTCTCGGAGAATCATACCTCATATCCCAGGGACCGGAGGTACGCCAGAATGATGGATACGGTGCCGCTGATACCGGGTTTTGTCGTGTTGATCACCAGATCATAATTCTCCGAATTCGCCCAGTCCCGGCCGGTGTAGTAGCGGTAGTAGTCATTGCGCTCCCGGTCCACTTTACGGATTGCGCGCAGCACATCCGTCTCTTCGGGATTCCGCTCCTTAATCCGCTCTTTCCGGGATTCCAGGTCCGCGTTCAGGTGAATCCGCACCAGGTCATCGGTGCCTTCCAGAATATAATCCGCACAGCGCCCGATGATGACGCAGGATTCCGCCTCCGCCAGCTTCTTTATAACTTCGGACTGGAAGCGGAAGAGGTTGTCTGCGGACGTCAGGTCGGACCCGAAGGAAGGAGAAGCCTTTTCCGGGCGAAGGCCCTGCACAATGCGGTAGAGGAGACGGGAGCCGGCTTTTTCGTCGGCCAGGTGGAAATAGCTTTCCTTGATCCCGCTCTCGTCGGCGTTGATGCGGAGGATGTTCTTGTCATAAAAGCTGATGCCCAGTTTCTCTGCCAGCTGTTTTCCGATTTCTGCACCGCCGCTGCCGTACTGCCGGCCGATGGTGATGACAACATGCTTTCCTGCCATGGGTGGCCTCCTTTCTGAACGCCGCGCCGTTCCCGGATGGGTTCTGCGGTTACAGTTCGATCTCTCCCTGAAAAACTTCGGTGGCCGGTCCGGTCATATAGACCAGGTTATTTTCCCGATCCCAGCGGATAACCAGGTCTCCGCCGAGAAGATGTACAGTGACGGTATCCTCGGTATATCCGTGGAGAATGCAGGCGACCGCTGCGGCGCAGGCACCGGTGCCGCAGGCCAGCGTCTCGCCGGAACCCCGCTCCCAGACCCGCATTCTGACGTGGGTGCGGTCAAGGACCTTCACAAACTCGGTGTTGGTGCGGTCCGGAAACCGGGGATGATTCTCAAAGGATGGCCCGATGAGGGGCAGGTCCAGCGCTGCCGGGTCCTCCACAAAGATGACGGCGTGGGGATTGCCCATGGAAATGCCGGTGAAGGTGACGTCCATGCCGCCGGCGGACAGGGGCTCATCCAGTTCCGAGGTCTGCACCGGGGCGCCCATGTTGACGGTGGCCGAGGTGACGCGGCCTTCCGAAACCTCCATATGGAGCTGCTTGATTCCGGCCAGCGTCTCGATGGAGATGTCGGGCCGGTCCACGATGCCGTGGTCGTAGGCGTACTTTCCGACGCAGCGGATGCCGTTGCCGCACATCTCGCCGCGGGAGCCGTCGGCGTTGTACATGGCCATCTCGCAGTCTGCCTTATCGGACGGATTGATCATGATGAGACCGTCGCCGCCGATGCCGAAGTGACGGTCGGCCACGCGGATGGCGGCGGCGGAGGGATCCGCAACCGTCTCCTCAAAGCCGTTGACATAGACATAGTCGTTGCCGCAGCCATGCATTTTTGTGAATTTCAAGGGAAGGACCTCCTTTCAGGCCGGAGAGCAGCCCTGCGGTCAGTTCAGAGCGCGCAGCTGCTCGCTGAGTTCATTGCCCAGCGTGATGCTTCCGACATAGTCCACGGTGCCGACCATGTATACCTCGCCGTCATCCCGGATCTCCACTTCCAGCACGCCGCCGGGCATGTGCACATACATGCTGCGGTCCGCCAGACCCATCCGGTAGGCGGCACATGCGGCAGCGCAGGCGTTGGAGCCGCCGGCCAGGGTGTAGCCGGTGCCGCGCTCCCAGATCTCAATCTGGATATTGGTGCGGTCCAGAACATTCAGCAGCTGGGTATTCACCTTCTCCGGGAAATACTCGGCATTCTCGGAATGCTCGCCGATACGGCATACGATCTCTTTGGAAATCTCATTCATCCAGATGACGCAGTGGGGATTGCCCAGAGAGAGGCAGGTGGTCACATAGGGAATCTTTCCGAAGACCATGATCTGGTTCACCATCTCTCTGCGTTCGCCGGTCACCGGGATCTCGTCGCTCCAGAAGGAGGGCTGGCCCATGGAAACCTTGAGGCGGGTTCCCTCTTCATTCAGATATACGACATGTTCTTCCCCGGCGTCCGTGTCAAAGGAAAAAGTGGTTTTCTGAACATAGCCCTGATCCTTCAGATAGCGGGCGAAGATGGCCATGCCGTTGCCGCTGCGGGCCGCTTCGCTGCCGTCTGCGTTGTAAATCCGGACGTACATTTTTTCGCGGTCAAGGTAGGGGCCGACGAGCACGCCGTCCGCGCCGATGCCGAAATGGCGGTCGCAGAGGCGGGCGATGCCGGAAGGAGAAAGAACCGTCGGATTGCGGTTCGGGTCATAGACGAGATAGTCGTTGCCCATACACTGGTATTTGAAAGTGACAATCTGTTCCATAGTATAAGTCCCCCTATACAGATATATTCATGATTCTATTATATCGAATCAGAAAAGAAAATACCACAGCAAATGTTTTCATGAAAGAACATGGCAAATGAGGGGGACCCCTTGTATTTTAAAAGCGGATTTAGTATAATGGGACAAAATGTTGAACATTTATAATTCACTTTTAAGGAGGATATTGTCATGGTTAAAGTTGCGATTAACGGTTTCGGTCGTATCGGTCGTCTTGCTTTCAGACAGATGTTTGAGGCTGAGGGTTATGAGGTTGTTGCTATCAACGATCTTACCAGCCCGAAGATGCTTGCTCACCTTCTGAAGTATGATACCGCACAGGGCGGCTTCGCCGGCAAGTTCGGCGAGGGCAAGCACACTGTAGAAGCTACCGAAACCGGTATCATCGTTGATGGTAAGGAAATCACCATCTATAAAGAGGCAGATGCAAAGAACCTTCCGTGGGGAGAGATTGGTGTTGACGTAGTTCTGGAGTGCACCGGCTTCTACACCTCCAAAGAGAAGGCTTCTGCTCACATCGCAGCAGGCGCGAAGAAGGTTGTCATCTCTGCTCCGGCAGGCAACGATCTTCCGACCATCGTATATAACGTTAACCACAAGGTACTGACCAAGGAAGATACCGTTATCTCCGCAGCATCCTGCACCACCAACTGCCTCGCTCCGATGGCAAAGGCTCTGAATGACTATGCTCCGATCCAGTCCGGTATCATGAGCACCATTCACGCTTACACCGGCGACCAGATGATCCTTGACGGACCGCAGAGAAAGGGTGACCTCAGAAGATCCAGAGCAGGCGCTCAGAACATCGTTCCGAACAGCACCGGCGCTGCAAAGGCTATCGGTCTTGTTATTCCGGAACTGAACGGCAAGCTCATCGGCTCCGCTCAGCGTGTTCCGACCCCGACCGGTTCCACCACCATCCTGATCGCAGTTGTCAAGAAGGCCGGCGTTACCAAGGAAGAGATCAATGCAGCCATGAAGGCAGCAGCTACCGAGTCCTTCGGATACACCGAGGATGAGATCGTTTCCTCCGATGTTATCGGCATGAAGTTCGGTTCCCTCTTCGATGCAACCCAGACTATGGTTTCCCATATTGCGGATGACCTCTATCAGGTACAGGTTGTTTCCTGGTATGACAATGAGAACAGCTATACCTCTCAGATGGTTCGCACAATCAAGTACTTCAGCGAGCTTGCATAATTGACAAGCTGCTTGTAATTAACGGATGACAGCCAGGGTCCGGCCTTTACAGGGCCGGGCCCTGGTTTATTTTTGGAGGTTTAATCATGGGACTGAATAAGAAATCTGTGGATGATATCAATGTGAAGGGCAAGAGAGTTCTCTGCCGCTGCGACTTTAACGTTCCATTGAAGGAAGGAAAGATCACCGACGAAAACCGCCTTGTGGCAGCGCTTCCGACCATTAAGAAGCTGATTGCCGACGGCGGAAAGGTTATTCTCTGCTCTCACCTCGGAAAGCCGAAGGGCGAGCCGAAGCCGGAACTTTCCCTTGCACCGGTGGCAGCAAGACTGTCTGAGCTTCTCGGCCAGGAAGTAAAGTTTGCCGCAGATCCGGAAGTGGTGGGACCGAATGCGAAGGCAGCGGTAGAAGCCATGAAGGACGGCGATGTCATTCTCCTGGAGAATACCCGCTACAGAGCAGAAGAGACCAAGAATGGAGAGGCATTCTCCAAAGATCTGGCATCCATCTGCGATGTATTTGTCAACGACGCGTTCGGTACCGCACACCGGGCACACTGCTCCAACGTGGGCGTAACCCAGTTTGTGGACACCGCAGTAGTCGGCTATCTGATGCAGAAAGAAATTGAGTTCCTGGGCAATGCCGTAGAAAACCCGGTACGTCCCTTTGTTGCCATCCTCGGCGGCGCCAAGGTAGCGGACAAACTGAATGTTATCTCCAATCTGCTGGAGAAGTGCGATACCCTGATCATCGGCGGCGGCATGGCCTACACCTTTATCAAGGCACAGGGCTGCGAGATCGGTACCTCCCTCTGCGACGACAGCAAGCTGGACTACTGCAAGGAGATGCTGGAGAAGGCACAGAAGCTGGGCAAGAAGCTGGTGCTTCCGGTGGATACCGTTGTGACCGATCATTTCCCGGATCCCATCGACGGCGATATCGAGACCGCTGTTGTGGATTCCGATAAGATCCCGGCTGACAAGATGGGCATGGATATCGGTCCGAAGACCAGAGAGCTCTACGCTGAGGCTGTCCGCACCGCGAAGACCGTGGTATGGAACGGACCGATGGGCGTATTTGAGAACCCGATCCTGGCAGAAGGAACCCGCTCCGTTGCAAAGGCTCTGGCAGACACCGATGCTACCACCATCATCGGCGGCGGCGACTCTGCAGCAGCTGTCAATCAGCTGGGCTTCGGCGACAAGATGACCCACATCTCCACCGGCGGCGGCGCGTCCCTGGAATTCCTTGAGGGCAAGGAGCTTCCGGGCGTTGTGGCAGCAAACGACAAGTAATATCTGAACAATGCATGAATCGGCGGGTGCTGTCCTGCGACAGCACCCGGGATTTGAATAAACGAAGAAAGAGGATGATTACCATGGGAAGAAGAAAGATTGTAGCTGGCAACTGGAAGATGAACATGACTCCCTCTGAGGCAAAGGAACTGGTAGCACTGCTGGCTCCCCTTGTACAGAGCGATGACGTTGATGTAGTTTACTGCGTGCCGGCCATTGACATTATCCCGGTTGTTGAGGCAGTAAAGGGAACCAACGTGGAAGTCGGCGCAGAGAACCTCTATTTCGAGGAGAAGGGTGCCTATACCGGAGAGATTTCCCCGAACATGCTGGTAGATGCAGGCGTTAAGTACGTCATCATCGGTCACTCTGAGAGAAGAGAGTACTTCAAGGAGACCGACGCAGACATCAACAAGAAGGTGCTGAAGGCATTCGAGCACGGCCTTACCCCCATCGTATGCTGCGGCGAGACCCTGACCCAGAGAGAGCAGGGCATCACCATCGACTGGATCCGTCAGCAGGTGAAGATCGCATTCCAGGGAGTTACTCCGGAGCAGGCCAAGAAGGCAGTCATCGCCTATGAGCCCATCTGGGCCATCGGTACCGGCAAGACCGCTACCACCGAGCAGGCAGAGGAAGTCTGCTGCGCAATCCGTACCTGCATCTGCGAAGTATTCGGCAAGGAAGTTGCTGATGAGATCCGCGTACAGTACGGCGGTTCCGTCAACGCAGGCAACGCAGCCGAGCTGTTCGCACAGCCGGATATCGACGGCGGCTTAGTCGGCGGCGCTTCCCTGAAGGCTGACTTCGGAAAGATTGTCAACTACAAGTAAAATGTGTGGACTGCCGCATTTGTGCATATATTGCATCAAACAACTCTTCCGGGGACCGCTTGCGCTTAGCCCTCGCGCAGCGGCACTAAGGCTCGTGGAACACCTCGCCCAGTGCCGGCGCTGCGGGATGTCCCCTCCAGAGTATTTGATGCGTCATATGCATCTGCATGCGGCAGTCTTTGTCTATAGATAAGGAAAGTTGGTATGAACAAGAGACCTACAGTACTGATGATACTTGACGGCTTCGGCCTGAATGAGCGCACGGAGCACAATGCGATTGCTCTGGCAAACAAGCCGGTGCTGAATCAGCTGATGAAGGACGGCCCCTTTGTGAAGGGCTACGCCAGCGGTCTGGCGGTCGGCCTTCCCGACGGACAGATGGGCAACTCCGAGGTCGGCCACATGAACATGGGCGCCGGCCGGGTGGTATACCAGGAGCTGACCAGAATCTCCAAGGAGATCGCTGACGGCGACTTCTTCGAGAATCCGGAATTCCTGGCTGCAGCGGAAAACTGCAAAAAGAACGGGTCCTCCCTGCATCTGTTCGGACTAATCGGCCCCGGCGGCGTGCACAGCCACTCGGAGCATCTCTACGGGCTTCTGGAGTTCGCAAAGCGCCAGGGCCTCACAAAAGTCTATGTCCACTGCTTCCTGGACGGCAGAGATACGCCGCCCACTTCCGCAAAGGGATATGTGGCAGAGCTGGAAGAGAAGATGAAGGAGATCGGCGTTGGTGAAGTTGCTTCCGTGATGGGACGCTACTATGCCATGGACCGTGACAAGAACTATGACCGCGTGGTGAAGGCCTGGGATGTACTCACCAAAGGCGAGGGCGTATCTGCACAGAGCGCCACCGGCGGCATCCAGGCATCCTATGACAGCGAAGTGACCGATGAGTTTGTCATCCCCTTCTATGTGGAGAAGGATGGTAAGCCCACCGCCACCATCCAGGACGGCGATTCCGTGATCTTCTTCAATTTCCGCCCCGACCGGGCAAGAGAGATCACCCACGCCTTCTGCGATGATGAATTTGATTTCTTCCCGAGAGAAAAGAGACCGGATATTGTCTATGTCTGCTTTACGGATTACGATCCGCTGATCCCCCACAAGCTGGTGGCGTTCAAAAAGCAGGAGCTGAAGAACACCTTTGGCGAATACCTGGCAGCCCACAAGATGACCCAGTGCCGCATCGCGGAGACAGAGAAGTACGCTCACGTCACCTTCTTCTTCAACGGCGGCGTGGAAGAGCCGAACCCCGGCGAGGATCGGGTGCTGGTTCCCTCCCCGAAGGAGGTTCCCACCTATGATCTGAAGCCTCAGATGAGTGCGCCGCAGGTTTGTGACAAGCTCTGCGAGGCCATCCGCTCCGGCAAGTATGATGTCATCATCATCAACTTCGCGAACCCCGACATGGTGGGACACACCGGCGTGGAAGAGGCAGCCATCAAGGCCATCGAGGCAGTGGATGCCTGCGTCGGCCGTGCCGTCGAAGCCATCCGCGAGGTGAACGGACAGATGTTCATCTGCGCAGACCACGGCAACGCCGATGAGATGGTGGATTATGAGACCGGCCGCCCGATGACAGCCCACACCACCAATCCGGTGCCCTTCATTCTGGTCAATGCAGACCCGTCCTACGGCTTAAAAGAGGGCGGAAGACTCTGCGATATCGTGCCTACTCTGATTGAATTGATGGGTATGGAGAAGCCGGCGGAGATGACAGGAGAATCCCTGCTGATCAAGAAATAATGGTAAGGACTCGGACTCGAGTCCTGAACTTTGAAGAAATACAGCACAGAAGCGGACCAGGGCGGCCTTATGGCCGTCCGGATCCGCTTCTGTGATCTCAGGCTCGATGTAAGACTGCTTCTGCGGCGCGGATGCGGCGCGGGAGGAGAAAAATGCAAGATAGCGCCGCAAATCCAGGACAGGGCAGAGTCAGAGAGCAGTCCTGAGGGAAGAAAATGCGGCGCCGGAAGAGAAAAATGTAGGATGGCGCCGCAAATCCAGGACAGGGCAGAGTCAGAGAGCAGTCCTGGAGGAAGATAATGCGGCGCGGGAGGAGAAAAAAGCAAGATGGCGCCGCAAATCCAGGACGGGGCAGAGTCAGAGAGCAGTCCTGGAGGAAGATAATGCGGCGCCGGAACGAGAAAATCGTTCACAGCGCCGCATTTTCTTTCCGGTCCGGGCAGGTCCGGGCAGGTTCGGGCAGTCTACTCCATCTCCTTCAGCAGAAGATGCTCTTCGAATTCCTGCCGGTCAATCAGTATCTTTCCATCGGAAGACAGCCGCAGTGTCTTCGCCAGTTTTTCCTCCGGCAGTTCCTGGATGAATTCTCTGGGGAGCTTCAGGGATTTGACCATATCCTGCGAGGGATATGTCATCTCTATCATGGCATCCGCGGGAAGATATTCCAGGATGCGGCTTAAGTTTGTCACAAAAAGATGATCCAGGATTCCGGCGCATGCCGTCCGATAGAAGGGAAGCAGCTTTTCCGTCTCCCCGAACACCATGCTTTCATCCTCCGCGCTGAACAGCCCCACCCGGAAGCGATCTTCCGGCGTCCGGCAGTCTGCCGCCAGGATGCTGAAGATGTGATAGTGGAGGGGTTCGAAGTGATAGATATATAAATCAATGGAGATGGGAAGCCCGGCCAGCAGGCGCTCGATGATGCCGTGGTCCAGGGCGATGCACTCTCTGAGGTCCTGCTCTGCGGTGGTGATGGTGCTCTTATCTGCCTGCATGGGTGCCTCCTTCCTTCAATTTCTGATATCTTTTGTACATTCCTTCGGTCACATGCAAATACGTCTGAATTACCTTCAGTGTAACAAATCACAGCCTTTTTTTCCATAACGAAGTCAAAGAGGGTGTGATATCTTTTTCGGAAAGAAGGCAGCAGACTTTTGTATAAAACCTATTGAAATAATAGGTAATATGCGATATATTTATCATATAATATCGTCCGGAAAGACAGCAGCGGAACAATGATATCCGACGGAAAGGGAAAAGGAGAGGAGCAATGGGAAGAATCCACGCCATCTGCATCAGTGAGAAGAAGGGGACGCAGAAACATGAAGTTTCCTCGGCGAAGCTTGTGGAAAGCTGGGGAATCGAGGGGGATGCCCACGCGGGAACATGGCACCGCCAGGTGAGTCTTCTGGGTCTCGGCCAGATAGAAGAATTCCGCAGACGGGGAGCAAAGGTGGAGTTCGGCGCCTTCGGGGAGAATCTGGTGGTGGAGGGATATCACTTCCGGGAGCTTCCGGTGGGAACCAGATTTCAGGCAGGAGAGGCAATCCTGGAGATGACCCAGATCGGCAAGGAATGTCACAGCCACTGCGCCATCTATCACGCCATGGGAGACTGCATCATGCCCCGGGAGGGGGTATTTGCAAGGGTTCTCCGGGGCGGCGTGATCCGGACCGGAGATGAGCTGGTGCTTCTGGAGAAGGCTCCGGACTGAACCTTAGCCCTTCTTAAAAGGCAGGAAGATTCCCGACGGAAAAGGATGAACAACAGTCATAACGAAAAAAACATGCGGCGGTACGTTTCTGTGGTATACTTATGTTCGAGTATTTACCACAGGGAGGTACCGCCTTTGTTACGTATGCTGTTTTCCTACTTCCGGCCGCACCGTCGGCTGTTTCTTCTGGATATGTTCTGCGCCGTCATGGTGGCGGTGATTGACCTGGCATTTCCGCTGGTATCCAGATATGCCATGTACCAGATGCTGCCGAATCAGCTGTACCGTGCCTTCTTTACGGTGATGCTTGTTATGGCCCTCTGCTATGTGCTCCGCTATGTCTTTCAGTTCACCATGATTTACTGGGGACATACCTTCGGCGCGAGAGTGGAGACGGACATTCGGACGTCCCTCTTCAAGCATCTCCAGGAGCTGGATTTTGACTTTTATGACGCCAACCGGACAGGCATGATCATGAGCCGCCTCACCGGCGATCTGTTCTCCATCACAGAACTGGCCCATCACGGACCGGAGGATCTGGCGGTGGCCCTTCTCACCATCACCGGAGCCCTTATCTGCATGTTTTCCATTGAGTGGCGCCTTGCCCTGGTGATTGCACTGATTCTTCCCATCTCTGTTCTGGTGGTGATACGGAACCGGCGCAGGATGTCGGAGACATCGGTGAATAACAAAAAGCGCCTCGCGGAGATCAGCGCGGATATCGAGTCCGGGGTTTCCGGGGTGCGGACGTCCAAGGCATTTGCCAATGAACAGGTGGATTATGACCGCTTTATGAAGTCCAATCTGGCCTACCGGGACGCGAAGAGCGATTATTACCGGGCCATGGCCCATTTCCAGGGATCCCAGGAATTCTTCATGACGATTCTGCCGCTGGCGGTCATCACCTTCGGCGGCTGGCTGATTATGCGGGATCAGATGAACTACATCGACCTGATCACCTTTACCCTGTTTGTCAACAGCTTCATCACGCCCATCCGGAAGCTGGCCCAGTTTGCCGAGGTGTTTACCGACGGCACGGCAGGCCTTGCCCGGTTTAAGGATGTGATGGATATGAAGCCTGCTGTGGTGGAGAAGAAGGATGCGCCCGCTCTCGTTGTGGAGAAGGGAGAGATTGTGGTGGATGATGTCTCCTTTGCCTACAATGAGGTCCGGGAGGTCTTAAATCACGTGAGCCTGACCGTAAAGAGCGGCGAGACGGTGGCGGTGGTGGGACAGTCCGGCGGCGGAAAAACCACCCTGTGCCAGCTGATCCCGCGGTTTTACGATGTGACGGCGGGAGCCATCCGCATCGACGGCACGGATATCCGGGATGTGTCGAAGCATTCTCTCCGGGCCAATATCGGCATCGTGCAGCAGGATGTCTTTATCTTCGCGGATACTATCCTGGAAAATATCCGCTACGGCCGTCCGGAGGCCGGCTTCGGCGAGGTAGTGGAGGCCGCGAAACGGGCGGAAATCTACGATGACATCATGCGGATGCCGAAGCAGTTTGATACCTTTGTGGGGGAGCGGGGTGTGAAGCTTTCCGGCGGACAGAAGCAGAGAATTTCGATTGCACGTATCTTCCTGAAGAATCCGAAGATCCTGATCCTGGATGAGGCCACCTCGGCGCTGGATACCATCACGGAGCAGAAGATTCAGAAGAGCTTCGATGACCTGGCCGTGGGCCGCACCACGCTGGTGATCGCCCACCGGCTCGCCACGGTGCGGAATGCGGACCGGATTGTGCTCGTTGAGGACGGAAAAATCCTCGAGCAGGGAACCCATCAGGAGCTTTTAGAGAAGAACGGCGGATACGCAAAGCTTTACAATACCCAGAAGCTGTTTGAGGGAGAGAAGAAATAGCGGGGGACGATCTATGGGATATATCAGGGGAGTAAACCTGGGAAACTGGCTTGTGCTGGAAAAATGGATGGACCCGGCCGTGTTTGCCGGGACGGAGGCCGAGGATGAGGCCTGGCTTTCCAGACTGCTGGACAGCGAAGAGCTGAAAAAGAGGATAAAGAAGCACCGGGATACCTATGTTACGGAAGAGGATTTTAAGAGGATCGCCGATCTGGGACTGAATCTGGTGCGGATACCCGTGCCCTATTATCTCTTCGGGGATCGGCATGCCGACGGAACCTCGGACGGGTTTTCCCGTCACATGGGATGCGTGCGCTGGCTGGACAGAGCCATGGACTGGGCGGAGAAATACGGCCTGCAGGTCCTCATCGACCTGCACACCACGCCGGGCAACCAGAACGGGTTTGACAACGGCGGCATCATCGGCGTCTGCAAGTGGCATACCCAGAAGGAAGAGGTGCAGTACGTGCTGCGGGTCCTGATGGGGATCTGCAGGCGGTACGGGAACAGGGAGGGCCTCTTCGGCGTGGAGGTGGTCAATGAGCCTATCAGCCTTTCCGCCTACCTCAGCGCCCCCACCACAGGAAAAGCCATGGATCAGTCCGAGGCGGAGGGGTCCATGTTTGTGCCCATGGCATTTCTCAGACCCTTCTACCGGGCGGCCTACCGCCTCATGCGGAAATATCTGCCGGAGGACAAGGCCATCGTGTTCCACGACGGCTTCCGGCTGTCCAGATGGCAGAATTTCTTCCGGAAAAACGGGATGAAGAATGTGTGGCTGGACGCACACATTTACCTCTGGGCCATGGAGCGGGTGGTCCATATCCACAGGCCCTTTGTGTACCGGCTGTATATGGCTGCGGAGAAGCTGAGACTCCGGCTGGCCGCCCGGCATGTGAATATCCTGGTGGGCGAGTGGAGCCTGTGCAACCGGTGGGCCGCGGACCTGAGCCTGGTGGCTGAGGAAGAGAATCCCGGAGGGGCCGTATTATCCGGCACATCCGGGGATAACGGCGAGGCGTTTCCCGGACCGGAGAGAGCGAAGCTCTATGCTTCCGCGCCAAGGTTTTCCCTGGCGAAGGCACTGCGCAAGTCCCGGCGGACGATTGAAAAAATTCTGAACGGGACGGAGGCCGGAAAATTATCCGAAGAGAGGTACCGCAGGGTTCTGGAGGAGCAGAAGCGCCGTTTCCTGGAGGTGGCAGAGATGCAGCTGGATACCTGGAAAGAGGCGGACGGATGGATCTACTGGAACTGGCAGCTGGAAAAAGACGGACAGCTCCCGCCGGATGAATACTGGAAGGAAAGCTGGGATTTCCGGAAATGTCTGGAACACGGATGGATTACGGAAGAACAGATTCATAATTAAAGATACAGCAGGAGGAAAATGCTATGCCGATGGTGAGTATCATCGTCCCGGTATATAACGCAGAGAAGGTAATCAGCAGATGCGTGGACAGCATTCTGCAGCAGGATTATCAGGATTTTGAGCTCATTCTCATGAATGACGGTTCGAAGGACGGCACAAAGGAGATTCTGGACCGGTATGCCCAATCCGATCACCGGGTCCGGGTGGTTCACAAGGAGAATTCCGGCGTGTCCGATACCCGGAATCAGGCACTGGACCTGGCCCGGGGCAAGTACATCCAGTTCGCGGATGCGGACGACTGGATTACCAGGGACTGCACCAAGCTCTTTGTGCGGACGGCGGAGGAAAATGACTGCGATATGGTGATTGCCGACTTCTACCGGGTGGTGGGAGAGCGCACCGCCCACAAGGGAGATATCGATGTGTCGGGCGTGATGACAAGAGAAGCCTACGGCGACTATATGATGAAGAACCCGGCGGATTATTACTACGGGGTCATATGGAACAAGCTCTTCCGCAGGGATATCATCGAGGAATTCCATCTTCGGATGGATCCCCAGCTTGCCTGGTGTGAGGATTTCATCTTCGGCATGGAGTACGTGCTGCACTGCGAGCGGATCATGGCGCTGCATGTACCGGTCTATTATTATGTCAAGACGGAAGGATCCCTGGTGCAGCAGGGGCTGCATGTTTCCAGCATCGTGCAGATGAAGCTGAATGTGGTCGCGTATTACCGGAATTTCTACCGGAATCTGTATACCCCGGAGGAGTACCGCAGGAGACAGCCGGAGATCATGCGCTTTCTCGTGGACTATTCCAAGGATGACATGGTGCTTCCGGCGATCCCGGGGACAAAGTCGAAAAAGCTGGGGCGGGAGAGAGTGATCCCGCTGGCATCCCGGAACATGGGAAACAGTATTTTCACCGGCCTCTATTACATGCAGAAGGAGATTGACGGCTATCTGGAATCGGAGGGTATGCGGCTTGGACTGGACCTTAAGGAAATGAAGGTGATCCTGTACCTGAAGTACGCCGGGGAACAGCAGAAGCTCCGGCAGATAGAGGATTTCACCGGACTTTCCACCGTAGCCATGATGGCGGTTCTCCAGAAGCTTGCCATGCGGCAGCTGGTGCATCTGGAGGTGCACAGCGACGGCGTGAAGGTGAGCCTGGACGGCGGAACCGAGGCGGGGAAGGTCTGCGATGCCATCACGCAGGCGGAAAATGATTTCCGTGACGCAAGACTGGCTGCGGTTCCCGAAGAAAAGCGGGGGCAGATTGCGGAGGCGTACCGCATCCTCCAGGAAGCGTTCCGGTACAGTGAAGAACAGAATCCGGGAGGAAAGGAATGAACCACACTTTTTTTGCAACCCTTTCGAGAATGAAATATATCGACCGCTGGGCCCTGATGCGGAATTCCCGCAGGGAGAATCTCAGCGAGCACTGTCTGGAGGTGGCGATGATTGCCCACGCTCTGTGCACCATCGGCAATATCCGCTACGGGCACGCCATGGAGGCGGAGAAGGCGGCCCTCATCGGCATTTACCATGACGCCTCGGAGATTATCACCGGCGATATGCCCACCCCGGTCAAATACTATAACCCGGACATCCGGGAGGCGTACAAAGAGGTGGAGCGCATCGCAGAGGCAAAGCTCTTAAACCGGCTGCCGGAGGACCTCCGGCCGGCCTATGAGGAGATCTTCCGGGCCGGCTCCGACGGGGAAGAAAAGTATATGCGGCGCCTGGTGAAGGCGGCAGACAAGATCTCTGCATACCTCAAGTGCATCGAGGAGGAGCAGGCGGGCAATACGGAATTCCGGACGGCGAAGGAGACCATATGGAAGGCGGTACTTGCCATGCAGGAGGAGCTTCCCGAGGTCAGGGATTTCTGTGAGGAATTCCTGCCGTCCTACGGAAAAACGCTGGATGAGCTGGCGTAAAATCACCTTCCCTTGACGAAACGGTTTTCGAGTGCTAAACTTTACCCGTAGGTTAGTTAACACTAACTATCTTTTGATGAAAGATTCGGGTGACAGACAGTGAAGGAGATTGTGCGGGTTTCGGGACTTACGAAGGACTATCCCCTGGGAGAGGTGACGGTTCATGCCCTGCGGGGCGTGGACTTTTCCATCTATAACGGGGAGATGGTGGTAATCCTGGGCCCTTCCGGATCCGGAAAGAGCACCACCATGAATCTCCTGGGGGGAATTGAGACGGCCACCTCTGGGGAGATATGGTACTGCGGGGAGAAGCTTCAGTGGAACGACAAAAGGAAGCTTACGGAATACCGGCGGAACCATGTGGGTTTCATTTTCCAGTTTTATAACCTGCTGCCGGGACTGACGGCCCTGGAAAATATCGCCCTCTCGGCGGAGCTGGGAAGAGACCCGCTGGATGCGGAGGAGCTGCTTTTTAAGGTGGGGCTTGCCGACCGGCGGAACCATTTCCCAAACCGGCTTTCCGGCGGGGAACAGCAGAGAGTGGCCATCGCCCGGGCCCTGTGCAAGAATCCGGACCTTCTTCTCTGCGACGAGCCCACGGGGGCTCTGGACAGCCGCACCGGGGTGCAGGTGCTGTCTCTTATCTGTGATTTCTGCAGGGAGTACCGGAAGCCGGTGGTGATGGTGACCCACAACCGGACCATCGCCGAGATGGCGGACCGGGTGTTTTACTTCAAGGATGGCATCATCGAGCGGACGGAGGAGGTGGCGCACCCGAAGCGTCCGGAGGAGATTGTCTGGTAGGCGGGGGGCAGCTTTGTGAGATTATTTCGGAAGAATGTGATGCGGCTGGCCCTTCGGAATAAGGGAGCGGTGTTCGGCAGCATCCTGATCATCGGCATCGGGATCTTCATTCTGGTTTCCATGCTGGATACGCTGCGGAATCTGGACGAGCAGCTGGCCGCTTTTTATGAGAAGCAGCACATGGCGGACATTTTCGCCGAGGTGGAGGGGATCCCGGAGGAGGAGCTTCTGCGCCTTGCGGATATCCCGGGAATCGCCTCCGCGGACGGAAAGACGGCAATGGATGTGCGCCTTATCTCGGATCGGACCGAGGGGATGGTGACGGTACACCTGATGTCCGTTTCGGAGGACCAGAGGCTCAATGTGCCGATACTCTCGGACCGCATGGAGGCGGACACACTCTATCTGGGAAAACGGATGGAGGAGGTCTACGGATTTGCCCGGGGGGAAATGCTCCGGGTTCTGGTGGAGGGAGAGCCCTGCCGGCTGTCCTTCGGGGGGACCTGCGCTCTGCCGGATTATGTATATACGGTCCCGCCCTGGGGGGCCATGGTGCCGGACGGGGCGGCCTACGATATCGCCTGCATCTCCCGGGAGACCATGCGGAAGCTTTGCGGGAGCGATAACCGGACAGAGCTGTCCTTTTTGCTGGAGGAGGGATTCGCCTATGAGGATGTGAGAAGGCAGCTGGTCTCGGAGCTTTCCCCCTGGGGGCTTAAGTCCCTTGTGAAGCAGGAGGACCAGGCCAGCTTTTCCATGGTCAGGGGGGAGTTCGGGGAGCTGACCTCCACGGGGACGATCCTTCCGGCCATCTTCATGATGATATCGGTGTTCATGCTGTATGTGGTCATGAAGAAGATGATTGACCGGGACCAGAGCATCCTGGGCACCATGAAGGCCTTCGGCATGACCGACGGGGAAATGCTGTCGGCCTATCTTCTGGAGGGTCTTCTTATCGGAGTTCTGGGGGCAGCCATAGGTGCGGCCACAGCAGGGATTCTCGGGCGGTATATGTTCGCCCTCTATGTGGAATTCTTTAACCTGCCGGACCCGGTTTATCACGATTATGCAGAAAGCCGGCTCCTGGGCCTGGGCCTGGCGGCAGGGACAAGCTGCCTTGCGGTCTTTCTGGGCGTTAGGAATGTGCTGGGTATTACCCCCGCCATGGCCATGCGGCCGAGGGCGGCGGAGGCGGGAAACTATTTTGAACTGCCGGAGCAGATGAGACGCCGCATGAGTGCCACGGGGCGGATGGCAGCCAGGTCCCTTCTGAGGAACCCCTTCCGGGGATTCCTCATGGTGCTGGCGGTGGCATTTCCCTTTGCCCTTTCCTCGGTTTTGTTATCCTTTCCGCTGGTGGTGGAGGAGATGCTGGATGCAGAGTTTCATGTCATCGAAGACTATGACATGCAGGTCTCTCTGGATCATGACGTATCACCGCTGGCTGCGGCCGGAGCGGCGGGCGAGCTGCCCCATGTGACGGCGGCGGAGGGGGTGCTGGTGACGGAGGCGGAGCTCTCCTCGGAAGGCCATACGGAGTATGCGCTGCTCCACGGACTGAACAGAAACTCGGACCTCTGGCGGATTGCGGACAATAAGGGGCATATCTATGAACCGCCGGGGGAGGGAATGATCCTCAATCAGGGTGTGGCCGAAAAGCTTCACGTAAAGGCCGGGGATTCGGTGTGGGTCTATCTGGGCGGCGCGATGCCGGAGAAGCGTCGGGTGACCGTATCTGCCGTGATCGAGGAGCCCTTCGGGGAGGGAGCTTACCTGGATATTATGGAGTTTCCGTCAGTCCTCGGGATTTCTCCCGCGGCCAACACGGCGATTCTTCGCTGCGGGGAAGCCCATGCGGCGGAGGTGACGGAGAAGCTTTCGGAATCTCCCCGGGTCACCTGGCTGGTGAACATGAACCAGGCCCGGAAGAACTATGCGGACATGATGGGCAGCATGATGATCATGATGGATGCCTTTGCCCTGATGTCTGTGGCAGCAGGGGGGATCCTTATCTACAACATATCCATGATGAATGTGCGGGACCGGATGAATGAGCTGGTGACGCTTTCGGTGCTGGGGGCATCGGAGTTCGAGATCGGCGGTATGCTTCTGCGGGAGCACGCCGTGCTCTTTGTGCTGGGAATTCTTGCGGGCTTTCCCGGGAATCTGGCGGTGCGCCGGCTCCTGGAAAAGCTGATGCTTTCGGATACTTACCGGGTGAGCCTTAGGGCGTATCCTTCCCCCTGTATCCGCGCATTCCTGTTCTGCCTCATCACCCTGGCCGCGGCCTGGGTCATGGAGCAGAGAATGATCCGAAGAATGGACCTTACAGAAGCACTGAAGGGGAGAGAGTGATGCCGGAATCGGAGGAGAAGAGAGAAACATTGCAGAATACGATGAAAGATACGCAGAAGAAGTCTCCTGCGGAGAAGTTTTCCGCGGAGAGTTTGCAGCGATTCTGGAAAGAGAAGCTGACGCCCAGAAAGAGGATTCTTCTGGCAGCGGTGCCGGTGCTGATTCTCGGCTGTCTTATCGCAGCGGGCAGCGGCATAAAGACGGAGACGGCCCGGGCGGTCCGAAAGACGGTGGAGGATTCGGCCAGCGAGGAGGGAGTTATCTCCTCCGGGGAGGAAAAGGCTGTCCTTTCGGAGGTTTCGGGACCTGTGGCGGAGATTCTGGTATCGGAGAATGACCGGGTGAAGGCGGGGCAGGTGCTGTACCGCATCGACCCCGTCCTGTATGACTTCGAAGAGCAGGCGGCCGAGAGCGCCGTCCGGGCCCTGGAGGCCCAGATGGACCGGGCAAAAATCGGCCAGGTCATGACCACATCCCCCGCGGAATATATGGACGGGCTGGGGAAGGAGCTGGAGGCGGCCAAGTCCGCCCTGCAGGCGGCGCAGTCTGCCTGGGAGGGCATGCAGGTGCTGGCAGCCGGCGGCGATGTGGCAAGGCTGGAGCTGCAGCAGGCGGAGGCGGAGTACCGCAGCGCCGAGAGCGCATACCGCCAGGCGCAGGAGCGGTATCAGGAAAGCAGAACGCTCATGGAGAAGCTGGAGCAGGAGGGGATCACCGGCGACAAGCTGAATGATACCTTTTTTGAGAGCGAGAACGGGATGCTGGAGGCCGAGCTGGAGGGCAGCCGCACGAAACTTCTGCAGCTGAAGGACCGGATAGCCAGATGTGAGGTGAAGGCCGGCGAGGACGGCATCATCACATCGCTTCCCATAAAGCAGGTGTCGGCAGTCCGGGAGGGGATGGAGACCGTCTGCATCCGGCCGGCAGAAGAGTTATGCGTGGAGGCGGACGTGCTGACCTCGGTGGTTCCCTGGCTCTCTGCAGGCACGCCCTGTGAAATCACCGTCAGCAGAAAGGGGCAGGATGAGAAGATTCCTGGCCATATCACGGAGATCTATGATTTTGCCTCCGCCGGAACCTCGGCTCTGGGACTCTCGGAATACCGGGTGCACGTGAAGGCAGTCCCCGATGACCCGGAGGGCCTTTCGGGAAAGGAGGGATACGGCGTAACCCTGCGCTTTCTCCTCTATCAGGGGGAGGATGTGCTGACCGTCCCGGCGGATGCCCTGTTTGAGGAGGACGGGAAGCAGTACGTCTACCTGGTGCAGGGGCACCGGGCCGTGAAGACGGAGATTTCCTCGGAATACCAGACCGGAACCGATGCCGTCATCACCGGCGGGCTCTCCGAGAACGATACCGTCATAGCCAGGGCGGATGCCGAGGGTATTCATGACGGGGTGCGGGTGCGCTGAGCCCGCACTTTTTTTGAGCGATAAGGCCGGAAAGTGGCAGCCGTGCTTGCACGAGCGGACAATTTCCGGCCAACGGACATCGAGCGGCCAGGCCGCGAGATGCCCGCTTCGCGTCGGATGGGCAGGCTAAAGATGCCCATCCGATGCTTTTGCAAAGGGGAAATTGATGGTATACTGTCTGCATTATGACAGAGCAGTAATCCTGAAACAGATAGTGGAGATACTGCAGAAGGGAAACGAAAACGATGGCGGAACAGACAGGATTTTTTCAGAAGGTGATCGATGAGAGAGACGGGGGCAATGCCTTCGGCCGCATGATCGGCATAAAGACCGTGGAGGTCCGGGAGGGATACTGCCGGATGGAGATGGAGATCATGCCGGAGCTTCTGAATCCCATCGGCTCCATCCACGGCGGCTGCCTCTATACCATCGCCGACTGCGCCGCCGGCGGTGCTTCCTGGTCCTACGGCGAGCGGATGACCACCATGAGCTCAGACTTCCATTTTCTCCGGCCCGGCATCGGGGTGACGAAGGTCATCGCCGAGGGAAATGTCATCAAGCACGGCCGGAAGGTGACGGTGGTGAATGTCTCGGTTATGGACCAGGACGGGAAGGAACTGTGTGCCGGGCTGTTCTCCTATATGGGAATCGGCGTTCCGGTGGATATCACATGAAATAAGCGGCAGTTTACACTGTGCAGGGCAAATTGTCAATTAAGTGTTTCATTTTTTTGGGATGATCTGCTACAATAGGGGGAGAAATGCGGGAAATCTGTCGGCGGCAGACCCGTTTTCCATGACATGATGTGAAAGACCGGAGAATCCCGAGACGGAGGCGCAAATGATGAATACGATTATTATCGGCATTGCAGGCGGAACAGGAAGCGGAAAAACCACACTGGCGGACAAGCTGGTGAACAGCTTCGGCAGGGAAGAAGTGTCGATTCTGCGCCATGACGCCTACTACAAGCGTCATGACAACATGACATTCGAAGAGCGGTGCAAGCTGAATTACGACCATCCCGATGCCTTCGACAATGACCTTCTGGTGGAGCATATCCTGGACCTGAAGGAAGGAAAGAGCATCGAGATGCCGGTCTATGACTATACGATCCACAACCGGTCGGACGAGACCATCACGGTGGAACCGGCCCCGGTGGTTATCCTGGAAGGAATTCTCATCTTCGCGGAGCCGACCCTCTGCGACCTGATGGACATCAAGGTGTTTGTAGACACCGACGCCGATGTCCGCATCCTCCGCAGAATCATCCGGGATGTGAATGAGAGAGGGCGTTCCCTCGACAACATCATCCGCCAGTATCTGACCACGGTAAAGCCGATGCACGAGCAGTTCGTGGAGCCCAGCAAGCGGCGGGCCGACCTGATCATTCCCGAGGGCGGACGCAATGAAGTCGCGCTCGACATGCTGATTCACCGGATCCGGGTGCATCTGAAAAGATAACAGAAAAACAGTCAGGGAGCTGCCGCGGCAGCTCCCTGTGTGAATCCGGATTATTTTGAAGAGATGAAGTTTTCTGCCCGGTCTGCCAGAAGTCCGATGATCACCGGCACCGCCACGCCGAACAGGATGTAGGCGGGACCCAGCTCATACCGGAAGGCTACCGGGAAGGCGGAGAGGTTTTCCGGCACCGCGCCGGGAACCAGCCGGAAGTATGCATAGTCCAGCAGCTTGAATACGGTAAAGTGTATCGCCATGATATCGAAGGAATGTCGTCCGATGACCGCCAGAGTGCGGGCAGCAGGGCGGCATTTTTCGATGAGGTTTCCCAGGCAGAGGGCATGGTAAATGCCGAGAAGGGTCACGGGATAGTAGACAAGCCCCGGAATCTTCAGGCTCACCAGGTCGATGAGGATGCCCTGGGTGTTCAGGAAGTGCATGAGAGCACCGGAGAGAAGCCAGCCGTACCAGGTGGTGTATTTCCGAAAGCCGGGAAGATAAAGCCGCATCAGCCAGGCCGCAAAGTAGACCGGTATTACCGTCAGGGCCGCCTGCATGTTGTAGGCTGCGCCCGTGCCCCGCATGGTGAGAAAGGCGCCGGCAAGACCCAACAGGCAGGCAAAGAGGCCGGTGAGGATAACGACCGTTCTGTCCGGGAGAGTCCTACCTGCCGGGGATTCAGCTTCCGGACGGAAGGATGCGGGCACTGTCTCCTTTGAGAACAGGGCCTTCATCCTCCGGGCAGCCCACACGCATCCCGCAAAGAGGGCAGAGCTCACGGCCCAGACGGGCACAAACCAGAGGGCGCCCTGCATCTGCTCGGTGGTCTGCAGCGTGAAGGAATGAAGCCACTTTGCCAGCATCGTTGTGTGATTATAAAGCTCCGTATCGGCGATGAGGCCCCGGCTCAGAAGGAAGTTGTGAATAAACACAAAGCCCGCTGCATAAACAACAAACCGCACCCAGCAGGAAGAAATCCTGCGGGCAAAGAGGCGGAAGGGATCCGGGTATTTTGCCGCATCAAAAAGAAAGCCGCTGATAAAGAAAAACAGGGCTACATGAAACAGATATACAAATGCACCGCCGAAATACCCGGTGTGTCCCAGGACGATGGCGATGATGCCGATGCCGCGGACCACGTCCCAGTAAAGGGAGCGGGAGGCGCCATCTGAATTGGTCGGTGAATGGGGCATAATGAAACTCCGCATTGAGAATCCGGTCGGATTCTGATATAATCTGAACCATATTATACAACCAATACCGTACTTTCGGCAATTGCGAAAGAGACAGGAGGAAATGAAATGAAGAAGTACGAGTGCGATCCCTGCGGTTATGTCTATGATCCGGCAGAGGGTGATCCGGAGAACGGCATCGCTCCGGGCACTGCCTTTGAGGATCTTCCGGAAGACTGGGTATGTCCGATCTGCGGCGCGGGCAAGGAAGAGTTCAAGCCGGTGGACTGATATTCTGACATGTTTTTGACAAAAAGGGAGTCGGATTCCGGCTCTTTTTTTGTGCCTTCCGGGCAGAGGCGGCATGAAAAGCATGCATCAATACCGTCTGTCACCTGCATCGAAATAACTTATGTACTTATTTTAAAACAATAATTGTTTAAATATTGTCAATCCGTAATGGGAGTGTTAGAATTTACCTGACTAAATTTATAAATCACCGGGGGCGTGCGCCCCTGGCGATATAAAGATGAGGGTATTTTTTAACTGATTAACAGGAGGAAAAGCATGTTTCGGATTGTAAGAGCAGAGAAGCTTGCCGAGCGTATCTTTCTGACAGAGGTGGAAGCTCCCCGTGTTGCGCATTCCTGCGAGCCGGGTGAGTTCGTCATCGTCAGACTTGGCGAAGATGGAGAGAGAATTCCTTTCACCATCTGTGATTTTGACAGAGAGAAGGGCACCATCACTCTGGTATTCCAGGTGGTAGGCGCATCTTCCGAGAAGATGAGCCACCTGAAGGTGGGCGACTGCTACACTGACGTGGTAGGCCCGCTGGGCAATCCTTCCGATTTTGTCAAAGAGGATCTTGATGAAGTTAAGAAGCGCAGATACCTGTTTGTGGCCGGCGGCGTAGGCGCTGCTCCGGTATATCCGCAGGTTAAGTGGCTGAAGCAGCATGGCATTGACTGTGATGTTATCGTCGGCGCAAAGAACAAGGATCTCCTGATCCTCGAGGAAGAGATGAAGGAGGTTGCAGGCAATCTCTACATCACCACCGATGACGGTTCCTATGGCTTCCACGGTATGGTTACCGCGCAGCTGGAGGAGCTGGTAAAGCAGGGCAAGCAGTACGATGTCTGCGTTGCCATCGGCCCGATGATCATGATGAAGTTTACGGTTCTCACCACAAAGAAGCTGGGAATCCCGACCATCGTCAGCCTGAACCCGATCATGGTGGACGGCACCGGTATGTGCGGCGCCTGTCGTGTAACTGTAGGCGGCAAGGTGAAGTTCGCCTGCGTTGACGGACCGGAGTTCGACGGATTTGAGGTTGACTTTGATGAAGCCATGAAACGTCAGCAGATCTACAAGACCTGGGAAGGCAGACAGATGCTGAAGCTCCAGGAGGGTGATACGCATCACGGCGGCTGCGGTCAGTGCGGAGGTGACAAGTAATGGAAGCGAAGAGAGATTTAATGAAGAAAGTCCCGGTCCGTGAGCAGGAGCCGCTGGTCCGTGCCCGGAATTTTGAAGAAGTCTGCTACGGTTACAATGATGAAGAGGCAAAGGCTGAGGCAGAGAGATGCCTTGGCTGCAAGAATGCCAAGTGCGTCGGCGGATGTCCCGTAGGCATCAATATCCCGGCGTTCATCCAGCAGATCAAGCTGGGAAATATCCAGGAAGCCGGCAAGGTTATTGCCCAGTCCTCCTGCCTGCCGTCTGTCTGCGGTCGTGTGTGCCCGCAGGAGACCCAGTGCGAAGGTGTCTGCGTACGCGGCATCAAGGGTGAGGCAGTTTCCATCGGTAAGCTGGAGAGATATGTTGCAGATACCGTGAGAGCCATGGGCGGCGAGTCCGCTGAGGTTGCTCCGTCCAACGGCAAGAAGGTTGCTGTTATCGGTGCCGGCCCGTCCGGACTTTCCTGCGCAGGCGACCTGGCAAAGCTGGGTTACGATGTCACCATCTTCGAAGCACTCCATCAGCCGGGCGGCGTTCTTACTTACGGCATTCCGGAGTTCCGTCTTCCGAAGCAGAGAGTCGTGCTTCCGGAGATCGAGAGCGTGAAGAAGCTGGGCGTAAAGATCGAGACCGACGTGGTTATCGGCAAGTCCATCACCATCGATGAGCTGTTCGAGGAGGAAGGCTTCCAGGCTGCATTCATCGGCAGCGGCGCCGGACTTCCCCGCTTTATGGGCATCCCGGGCGAGAACGCCAACGGCGTATTCTCTGCCAACGAGTTCCTGACCAGAAGCAACCTGATGAGAGCATACAGCGGCAGCGTGGATACTCCGATCATGATTCCGAAGAAGGCTGTTGTCGTCGGCGGCGGAAACGTTGCCATGGACGCGGCAAGAACCGCACTCCGTCTGGGCGCTGAGGTTCACATCGTATACAGAAGAGGCATGGAAGAACTTCCGGCCCGTGTGGAGGAAGTACACCACGCCAAGGAAGAGGGCATCATCTTTGACCTTCTGACCAATCCGACCCAGATCCTCGTGGACGAGAACGGATGGGTCAAGGGCATCACCTGCATCCGCATGGAGCTGGGTGAGCCGGATGCTTCCGGCAGAAGATCCCCGGTGGAAATCCCCGGTTCCGAGTTCGATATCGAGTGCGATGCGGTCATCATGTCCCTCGGTACTTCCCCGAACCCGCTGATCTCCAAGACCACCAAGGGCCTGGACATCAACCGCAGAAAGTGCATTATCGCTGAGGAAGAGACCGGCCAGACCAGCCGCGAGGGCGTATTCGCCGGCGGTGATGCAGTTACCGGTGCAGCTACCGTTATTCTGGCCATGCAGGCCGGCAGAGCGGGTGCCGCAGGTATCCACAAGTATCTGAGCGAGAAGTAACTTCTGCTGAAAGATAATTGTCGAAAAATTCTTTTACAGAAAGATAATTTATTCGAATAATACTGCAGTTGTACTTGAATAACCAATATTATATATGATATTCTGATAACAGCATAGAGATCCCGGTTCAGGCAGGGATCCTGTGCTGTTATTCTTTTTTTCCGACAGCCTGCGAATATAGGAGAGAGGAGTTTCATCATGTGGTTAGACAATGATTGCTGCAAGAAGATCGGAATATTTCTCGGAGGCGTACTGTTCGGAACAGCAGGCATTAAGATTCTTTCAAGCCGGGATGCCAAGAACTGCTATGTGCAGGCCACTGCCGCCGCGCTGCGCGCGAAGGAAACCGTGCTGGATACGGCGCAGTGCGTACAGGAGAATGCCGAAGACATCGTAGCCTCCGCAAAACGGGTGAATGAAGACCGGGCCGCAGCGGAGCTTATCAGCGATGAGGGCACGGATAAAGAAACGGCCGCGGATATTAAGGCGGACGAAGCCAAATGAAAATCATCATAAAGAATGAGATACGGGGGCGTATCCGTTTCTGTCTGCAGAAGAAGCGATATACTGCAGAGGAAGCGGACACGCTTCAGTTTTATCTGCAGTCCCTTCCGGGAGTAACCGCCGTGAAGGTCTACGAACGCACCGGCAGCGCGGCCGTATGTTATACCGGTGCAAGAGAAGACCTGGTGCGGGGAATTCTCGCCTTTTCCTTTGACAAACCGGAATACCGGGCGCTGGTGCCCGAGCATACCGGAAGAGCCCTGGCAAATCAATACCGGGAAAAGATCATCACAGAGGTGGTGAGCCATTTTGCATGCAGGCTGTTTCTGCCGAAGCCCTTCCGCTTCTGCAGGATGATGATCCGGGCAGCGGGATTCATGCGGGCGGGGGCCGGGTGCCTCCGGCGCGGAAAACTGGAGGTGCCGGTGCTGGATGCCGCGGCCATCGCGGTTTCTATCCTGCGGAAGGACTATAAAACCGCCTCTTCCGTCATGTTCCTGCTGAAGATCGGCGACACCCTGGAGGAGTGGACTCATAAAAAGTCGGTGGAGGATCTGGCCAGAAGCATGTCCCTGGCGGACCGGAAGTGCTGGCTTGTGGGAGATGGGGAGAGAGAGATCCTGGTCAATGTTAACGACGTGCATCCGGGAGATGTCATCGCCGTACACACCGGTACGGTGATCCCGCTGGACGGAAAGGTGATTTCCGGGGAGGCGACGGTAAACCAGGCTTCTCTGACGGGAGAGGGAATTCCCGTGCGGAAGGATGCGGGGGCCTATGTGTATGCAGGGACCGCCATCGAGGAGGGAGAACTCCGCATTCAGGTGGAGCATGCAAAGGGAGCCACAAGGTACGAAAAAATCATCCGGATGATCGAGGAATCCCAGAAGCTGAGGACCGGCGTCGAGAGCAGGGCCGAGTCTCTGGCGGACCGGCTGGTGCCCTGGAGTCTCGGAGGAACGATGCTCACCTGGCTTCTCACGCAAAATGCGCAGAAGGCCCTTTCCATCCTGATGGTGGACTTCTCCTGCGCTCTCAAGCTTTCCATGCCGGTGACGGTACTGTCGGCCATGCGGGAGTGTCAGGAACACCAGCTGACGGTAAAGGGCGGAAAGTATCTGGAGCTGCTGGCAGAGGCCGATACCATCGTCTTCGATAAGACCGGAACCCTCACCAGGGCCTGCCCGACGGTGGCGGATGTCATTCCCTTCGGCGAAAATAACCGGGATGAAATGCTGCGGATCGCCGCCTGCCTGGAGGAGCATTTCCCACACTCCATCGCCAACGCGGTGGTGGCGGAGGCGGAACGGCGCGGCCTCGGTCATGAGGAAATGCACCGGGAGGTGCAGTATGTGGTGGCCCACGGCATCGCATCCCTCATTGACGGGAAGAAAGCCGTGATCGGAAGCGGACACTTCGTATTTGAAGATGAGCAGTGCCGGATTCCGGAAGGAGAGGAAGAGAAGTTCCGGGGTATCTCCAGTGAATATTCTCAGCTGTATCTGGCCATCGGCGGCGTTCTCGCGGCAGTGATCTGCATCAGCGATCCCATGCGGCCTGAGGTGCCGGACGTGATAAAGAAGCTCCGGGAAGCAGGATTTTCCAATATTGTCATGATGACCGGCGACAGCCGGCATACTGCGGCGGCCATCGCCGCGAAGGCCGGGGTGGATGACTTCCGGGCGGAGGTGCTGCCGGAGGATAAGGCGGCCTATATTGAGGAGCAGAAGGCGAAGGGACACCGGGTCATCATGATCGGAGACGGAGTCAATGATTCCCCGGCGCTTTCCGCTGCGGACGTGGGCATCGCCATCAGCGAGGGAGCCCAGCTGGCAAGAGAGATTGCCGACATCACCGTGTCCGAGGACAATCTGTACCGGCTTGTTTTACTGAAAGAAATTTCCAATGCATTGTTCCGAAGGGTTTCCTTCAACTACCGTTTTGTGATAGGATATAATATGGGACTGATCCTTCTGGGGCTGTTCGGTATCCTGCCGCCGGGAGTTTCAGCGCTCCTGCACAATACGTCAACCCTTGGCATTGGTCTGCATTCCATGACCAATCTGCTTCCGGAGGAGAGAACATGCGAGAGAATTTCGGAAAAGAGATCCCAAAGCTTGGCTTCGGCCTGATGCGCCTTCCGGTTTTGGAAGGGACGCAGGACATTGATATCGAGCAGACCAAAAAGATGGTGGACATCTTCATGAACGCCGGATTCACCTACTTTGATACCGCCTTTACCTACGGAGGCGGCGCTTCGGAGAGGGCGGCGAAGGAAGCCCTGGTGGACCGCTATCCCAGAGAGAGCTTTCAGCTGGCGACAAAGCTCTTTGCCCACGCCGCAAAGTCGGAGGAAGAGGCAAAGCAGCAGCTTATCACCAGCCTGGAGCGGACCGGCGCGGGCTATATTGATTTCTACCTGCTTCACGACCTGGAAGTGGACACCATCGAAACCTATGAAAAGTGGCATCTCTGGGATTATGTGAAGGAGATGAAGGAGAAAGGGCTGATTAAGCATTACGGCTTCTCCTTCCACGCAAAGCCGGAAAATCTGGATGAGGTTCTGACAAAGCATCCTGATGCGGAGTTTGTCCAGCTGCAGATTAACTATGCGGACTGGGAGGAGGCAAGGGTGGAATCCCGCGCCTGCTATGAGATTGCAAGAAAGCATAAGAAACCCATCGTGGTCATGGAGCCGGTGAAGGGCGGCATGCTGTCCGACCCGCCGGAGGCTGTGGCGAAGATTCTGAAGGCGGCAGATCCCAAAGCTTCCGCCGCATCCTGGGCCATCCGTTTTGCGGCCTCCCAGGAGGGGGTTCTCACGGTGCTGAGCGGCATGTCGAATCTTGCCCAGATGGAGGACAATGTCTCCTTCATGAAGGACTTCAAACCTCTGGATGAAGAGGAGATGAAGGTGATTGCGGCCGCGAGGGCGGAACTTATGAAGATTGATTCCATCCAGTGTACCGGCTGCAAGTACTGCGTGGCCGGATGTCCGATGAACATCAACATTCCGGGAACCTTCCGGGCGATGAACGCTATCAAGGTTTTCGGGGATGAGAAGATGGCCCGGGGCAATTACAGCTTTGCCGTGAGTCTGACCGGAGGAAAAGCTTCTGACTGCATCGCCTGCGGCCAGTGTGAAGGCGTATGTCCGCAGCATCTGCCGATTATTCAGCTGCTTGAGGACTGCACGAAGATATTTGACTGATGCGGCGGGGGAATACCGGAACCTCCCCGCGGAACTGAACTGAGAGAAAAAAATTACATGCGGGGCTGCTGCATGGCGCATTTCTGCGCCCGTGCGGCGGCCCTGTAAGGGATTAAGGAAGAGAGCATGACGGGAACACTTTGCACCAGCGGAAAAGCAATACTGAAGAAGGGCGAAGGCCGGACCATCAAGGCCGGCGGCGCCTGGGTCTTTGACAATGAGATAGCGCGCACGGAGGGGACATTCGCCGACGGTGAGATCATCGCCGTGGAGGATTTTGACGGATATTTTATGGGCTGGGGGTTTTACAACAGCGCATCAAAGATCCGGATCCGGATGCTTGCCCGCCGCAGGGAAGAACCCATCGATGAAGGGTTTATCAGACAGCGGGTGAGAGATGCCTGGAATTACAGAAAGCAGGTCATCGACACCTCCTCCTGCCGGGTGATCTTCGGGGAGGCGGACTGGCTGCCCGGCCTGGTGGTGGATAAGTATGAGGATATCCTGGTGGTGGAATCTCTGGCGCTGGGCATCGACCGCCTGAAGCTCATGATTCTGGACGAGCTGAAGGCAGCCCTGGCGGAAGACGGGATAAAGGTCCGGGGCATCTATGAGCGCTCGGAGGCGCCGGTCCGGAAGAAAGAGGGCATGCAGCCCCATAAAGGCTTTATCGGACCGGAGTTTGACCCGAATGTGGAGATCACAGAGAACGGCGTCCGCTATCTGGTCAATGTTGCCGAAGGCCAGAAGACCGGCTTTTTCCTGGACCAGAAGCTCAACCGTCTTGCCATGCAGAGACTCTGCCATGGAAAGCGGGTGCTGGACTGCTTTACCCATATGGGAACCTTTGCTCTGAATGCCGGCTATGCCGGAGCATCCGAGGTGACGGGACTGGATATCTCCTCCTACGCGGTGGAGCAGGCCCGGGCCAATGCGGTGCGCAATCACCTGGAGAACCGGGTGCACTTCCGGTGCGCGGATGTGCTGGATGAGCTGCCGAAGCTCAATGAGGCGGGAGAGAAGTACGATGTGGTGATTCTGGATCCGCCGGCATTTACCAAATCCAGGGAGGCCACAAAGAACGCCATCCGGGGCTACCGGGAGATTAATATCCGGGGACTCCGGCTTGTGGAGGACGGCGGATACTTTGCCTCCTGCTCCTGTTCCCACTTTATGACAGAGGAACTTCTGACCAAGACCATCGCCGAGGCGGCTCGCACGGCCCACAAGCGCCTCCGGCAGGTGGAATTCCGGACCCAGGCGCCGGATCATCCGATTCTCTGGGGAGCAGACGATTCCTATTATCTGAAGTTTTTCATATTCCAGGTGCGCGAGGAGCGCTGAATTTATGAAAGCCAGAATTACCGATATTCACTGCACCCAGTGCGGTGCGCCGGCAGCCTTTGATATCCGGCGGCAGCTATATCTCTGCAGCTACTGCGGCGGTACCGTGGAGCCGGGAGAGGCCGTCCGGGAAAAGGAAGGCTTCCGGAAGATGCAGGCCGACCGCATCCGGAACGAGGTGGCACAGTACAGTCTTGTGAAGACCTCCTGCAGCGGCTGCGGCGCCGAAGTGGTGCTGGAAGAGGGCGAGGCGCTGGGAAGCTGCGCCTTCTGCGGAAGAAGTCTGGTGCGGAGCAAATACCTGAAGTCCAGAGGCCTTCCGGAGTACATTATCCCCTTCCGTCTCACGGCGGAGGAGGCGAAGAAGGCCCTTTCTGCCTGGTGTGAAGAGAATGGGCAGAAAGCGGAGGCAAAGAGCCTTAAGCCTCTGATCGGGGAACTTGCGGGATACTATCTTCCCTATGAGCTGGTCCGGGGACCGGTGCATATGACAACCGTCAGAATGGACGGCGGCGGCAGGTATCCCTGCGAGGGATATCTGGATGATATCTTTGTCAATCGCTCAAAACAGCTGGACAACCTTCTTCTGGACGGCATGGAGCCCTTCGATACGGAGGATATGGCTGCCTTTGACTGCTCCATGATTGCCGGACAGCGGGTAAAAACTTCGGACCTGGACGATAAGATCCTGGAAGGGCGCGTCCGGGAGGAGACGCAGGAATCCTATGCGCCGGCGGTCCGGAAGGTGCTGGAGACAAAGGCCGTGGATGTGCAGGCGGATGTGAAGAACACCCTGCGGCTTCCGGTGCTGCTGCCGGTGTATTACATCAGCAGGGGCAATGTGCTGGCGGCGGTGAACGGACAGACCGGCAAGGTCAGCGTCCGGGCGGAGAAGGCATCCCATTACTATTTCCTTCCCTGGTGGTTTAAGGCGATTCTCGCCACGGCTGCCGCGTTCCTTCTGATATGCGGAGGCCTTCATCTGGGCGGAATGACCCTGCGGGAGAGTCTGGTTATCTCCGGTATGGTGGGCTTTGTCCTGCTGATCATCATGCTCTGCATGTACAGCGATACCACAAAGAACCGTTTTTCGGTGGAGGCGGGATATAAGATATTTACTTCGGGGGAGAAGGGATATGTCCGTGATGAGACGGGCGTCCTCAGAGAAAACCGGATTCCGGAGCGCAGAAATGCGGAGCCCATGTTTTTCCGGAAACTGGACGGCGTCCTGCGGCAGGTGGTCTACCGTTTTACCACGCCGGGAAGAGTGTTTAAGATGGCGGCCCTCGCCTTTATCGCTCTGTTCCTGCCGGTGATTGTCGCCCTGTTCCTGAACGGATTCAATTTCCGCGGCCTCAATCTGGCCGGTTCCGCGGCCTGGTTCTGCATCGCCGTGCCCATCGTGCCGGTCTATGTTGTGAAGTTCGGCATCGTGGACCTCTACGAGCGGCCGCTGGTGTATACCATTGATGAAAACGGAACAAAAAAGCGGTGGAGAAAGAGAACGGAACCCATAGATAAAAAAGGAACGATCCTTGCCGTTCTGCGGGCGCTGATCATCCCGCCGGTATCCCTGGCCGTGTGGTTCGGGATTGCATCATTCCTTGCCATGTGTTACCTCACAGCCTTCGGCTTTGGGGATTAAATAAGCTTCTGGTACCCGGAAGCAGAGTCTTGTCCGGGACCCGGAAAACAACATTTTAAAGGCAGCAGGACTGCAGATATGTCACATTCCATAGCGGAATTGAGAAATCTGCAGCCCTGCTGCCTTATCTTTCTGGCTCTTAGATCATCGGCAAGATGCGGACGTGGGGATCACGGCAGCAGATGCTCTGCCGTGCTGTTTTCCTGAAGCGGCACCCGCAGGTATTCCACGCCGGTCTGCCGGTAGGCGGTGCGCCATCCGATGTCGTCCTCCGGGGAGCGCTCGACCGTCGCGATCAGGACATAAGCGGCATCTCCGACGGCCTCCGAGGCCTGGATAATCCTGTCGCCGCCGTCATAGGGGTCCTTCTCAATGAAGCCCGGAATCAGGCGGGTGGCGCCCAGGGGGCTGTCGTACCAGACAAGGTCGCCCGTATAGAAATCGGAGAGCTCTACCTCGCCGCCGAGCTTATCTGCGGCCATTACCTCACCGGGACCGGTGAGAAGAATCTTCGGCGGATTGTCGGGATCGCTCCGTTCATTCTCGCCTTCCAGGGGCTTAAGTGCGAGAGAGTCTTCTTTATCCAGGGTTCCCTTCATGCAGGCGAAGTCTGCCAGGAAGTGTCCGGTTCCTTCATACCAGCCGAGCATCAGATAAAAGTCTTCCCCGTCCGGGACAAACTGCTTCACCTCGGCCCAGGACCTGCCTTCCCCGGCCGGGACAAGGCCCAGGCAGAGAAACTTCTCCGTTTCTCCGTCAAACTCCCACACAGAATCCTCACCCTCTCCGTGGCAGAGCCAGATGGTTTTCGGACCGATCATGCCGCAGAACGCCACGCTGGAGAAATCCTTCGCCCGGACAGATGCAATCACCTCGGCATCCTTAATCACCGAGAGAATCTCCGTGCCTCCGTTTCCTTCGGCGGACCAGAAGGCGGCATAGTGTCCGTCTTCGGAGACGCCTTCGATGAGGCCGGGGCCGAATTCTTCGACCGCTCCTGCACCGTCGGGATAGAAGAAGCTGTGGGACAGGCCGTCCCGGACGCCGGTCAGATAGAAGCCGTCGGTGCCGTACCACAGGGGACCATAGCCCTTCTCATCGTAGAAGCGGCTGGTTTCCCCGGTTTCCTCATCATAATACCAGATGGATGTCTGGTTTTCTTCTGCAGTTGTCAGGAAATCACCGAAGAGGGCGATTTCCGGCAGGCCGCCGTTTGCGTAGTTCCGGAAGTAGACCCGGTGTCCCACGCGGACGAAGTTTCCGCCGTTATTCTCCACATCCCGTCCTTCGGTGCCGGATGCGGTGGACTTAGTATCTGCATCAGCCTCCTTGGGCACGGCCGGAGAGTCGGTTCCGGCATCCTCTGCCGCATCTGCCTTATCTGCTGTGCCGGCTCCATCCTCCGCCGGTTCTGCCGTCTCATCGGTTTTGCCGGATTCTGCTTCGGAAGACTGCTCCGCGACTGCAGCCGCGGTTTCTGTCTTAGCGGGAGCAGTTGCGGCGTCTTTCCCGCCGCAGCCGGCGAGAAGAAGAAGAGTAAAGGCGGCAATCCACCATTTTTTCATAATGTTAAGTCCTTCCTTTCTGTAAATCTGTCAGGTCCGGGGCTGGAAGACCTTCCCGCCGGAGACACTTTTCTCTTAATTATTATACAGATATGCAGCGGGAGATTCTATGTACAAAAGAATGAATTCTGTACAGAAACCGGGTCTCCGGTATTACAAAAAGCTGACGAAAAACCGTCAGAATGCGGGAAAACTTGACATTTAACACTTTTGTAATATAATGGAAACATGTTAAGAAGTGCTTTCAATACCGATAATAAGCGAGGTTTTGATATGAATTTCAAACATTCCGTACTGGCTGCGGCGGCAGTTGCGATGGCGATCTGCTGCAGTGTCCCCACATATGCGGAAGAGGCAGCACAGGGACCGGCGCTGGAGATTGCCGGCGGGTATGTCGCACCGAAGGCTGAGGCGGAGAAGAGTGTTCCGCAGAAGGTTTCGCTGGGCGATATCAAGGCAGAGTATCTCGGCGAGTTCCGATCGACCGCCTACTGCGCATCGGAGACCGGTTCTGACATGACGGCATCCGGCCTGCATGCGAAGTCCGGCCATACCCTCTCGGCTGACTGGAGCGTTCTTCCGAAGGGAACCCGGGTTTATATCGACGGCGTCATCTATACCGTGGAAGACAACGGCGTGTGGGGCAATTCCGTGGATATCTTCTTTGATTCCTATCAGGAGTGCGTCAATTACGGCTTACGGCGCGTCAGTGTCTACAAAGTAGTGGAGTAAAACAGAAAACAGAAAAGAGAGCGACCGCTGCAGCGTGTGGAGTTGAAACTCCCGGCTGCAGCGGATTTTTTTTTGCAAAACCTGTTGACAAAATCTCTGGGGGGTAATATAGTATGTTCAGTAGATGTTAGCACTCCACATTATCGAGTGCTAACAAGAACAAAGCGAATGCTGCACAAGCAGCAGGAGGAACCATGGAACTGGATGAGAGAAAGATAAAGATTCTGAAAACAATTATCCAGACCTACCTCGAGACCGGAGAACCGGTAGGTTCCCGAACCATCTCGAGGGATTCGGATTTGAAGCTCAGTTCCGCCACCATCCGCAATGAGATGTCGGACCTGGAGCAGATGGGGTATATCATACAGCCCCATACATCGTCGGGCCGGATTCCTTCGGATAAGGGATACCGGTTTTACGTGGATGAGATTGTAAAGGAAAAGGATGAAGCGCTGAAGGAAAAGAATGCTCCTTCCACCGCACTGGTCATCGACCGGGTGGACCGGCTGGAAGACATGCTCCGCCAGATGGCGAAAATCCTCGCGATGAGCACGAATTACGCCACCATGATCAGCGGTCCGAAGACAGACCGGACAAAGCTCAAGTTTGTGCAGCTTTCCTGGGTCGAGACCGGAAAGCTCCTGATTGTCACGGTGCTCGAAGGCGGCATCATCAAGAATTCCATTGTAAATACAGGGGTTGCACTCACCGATGAGGAAATCCTGAACATGAATATTCTTTTGAATAATCATCTGACGGGACTTACCATGGAGGAGATCAACCTGGATGTCATCAGTGCGATGAAGCAGGAGGCCGGGGATCAGAGAGAAGTGGTGGACATGGTCCTCAACGAGGTGGCCGATGCCATCCGGGCAAAGGAAGAAGACCTCCGGATTTACACAGAAGGAGCCACAAATATATTCAAGTATCCGGAGCTGTCCGACAGCCGGCAGGCCAGTGAGATTCTGAGCACCCTGGAAAAGAAGGATGAGCTCAGAGATTTCATGGTAGATACCGGCGAACCGGATTCCGAGGGCAACAAACACGGGATTCAGGTGTACATCGGTTCCGAGACCCAGGTACAGTCCATGAAGGACTGCAGCGTGGTTACCGCCAATTATGATCTGGGTGACGGGCTGCGCGGCACCATCGGCATCATCGGTCCGAAACGAATGGATTACGAGAAGGTCGTCGGAACACTGAAGGAACTGATGGATCAGGTCCAGACAACGTTCCGGGACGGCAAAAAGAAGGAATCCTAAAGGATTCCTTTGAAGTCGCGGGGAGCCGCGACGGGCTCCCTCGATCAAAGATCGAGGGCAGAAAAGAAGTAAAAGGAGTACCAGGCAGTGGATAACACAAAAGAGAGAGAACAGAATACTGCGGAAGAGACTTCTGAGGTTCTGAAGACGGAAGAGGCAGCGGAGGAGAATAGAGAAGAGACCAAAGCTCCCGAAGGTGCCGGAACAGAGACGGCAGCAGAAGAAGCGGAGGGAGAGACCGCTGCAGAAGAAGCGGCCGAAGAGGAGAAGGAGAAGGAAACCGCAAAGGAGCTGTTCCATCACGAGAAGAAAGACCCGAAGGATGAAAAGATTGCGGAGCTGACGGACCGGATGCAGCGCACCATGGCGGAATTTGATAATTTCCGCAAGCGCACCGAGAAGGAAAAGGCAGCCATGTACGAGATCGGGGCAAAGGATATCATCGAGAAGATTCTCCCGGTCCTGGACAATTTTGAGCGCGGTCTTACTACCGTTCCCGAAGAGGAGAAGGAGAATCCCTTCGTCCAGGGAATGGATAAGATATATAAGCAGTTTGTAAAGACGCTGGAAGACATCGGCGTCAAGCCGATGGATGCAGCCGGAAAGCCTTTTGACCCGAACTTCCACAACGCCGTGATGCATGTGGAAGATGAGGAACTCGGCGAGAACATTGTCGCCGAGGAACTGCAGAAGGGCTACACCTACCGCGACAGCGTGGTCAGACCGGCGATGGTCAAGGTAGCCAACTGAATTATGAATTATGACTCCTGCCTCGGGGCAGGCAGATAAGGAGGAAAAGATTATGAGCAAGATTATCGGTATCGATTTAGGTACAACCAATAGCTGTGTAGCAGTCATGGAGGGCGGCAAGCCCACCGTTATCGCGAATACGGAAGGTATCCGTACCACCCCGTCTGTTGTGGCATTTACCAAGAACGGCGAGAGACTGGTCGGCGAGCCGGCAAAGCGTCAGGCCGTTACCAACGCAGACCGCACCGTATCTTCCATCAAGAGACACATGGGCAGCGACTACAAGGTAGCCATCGACGGCAAGAACTACACACCGCAGGAAATTTCCGCCATGATTCTTCAGAAGCTGAAGGCAGATGCCGAGAGCTATCTGGGCGAGAAGGTAACCGAGGCGGTTATCACCGTACCGGCTTATTTCAACGACGCACAGCGTCAGGCAACCAAGGACGCAGGCAAGATCGCAGGCCTTGAGGTTAAGAGAATCATCAACGAGCCGACAGCCGCAGCTCTGGCTTACGGCCTGGACAATGAAAAAGAGCAGAAGATCATGGTATACGACCTGGGCGGCGGTACTTTCGATGTCTCCATCATCGAGATCGGCGACGGCGTTATCGAGGTTCTGGCAACCAACGGCGATACCAGACTGGGCGGCGATGACTTTGATAACCGCGTAACCCAGTGGATGATCGACGAGTTCAAGAAGACCGAGGGCGTAGACCTTTCCGGCGATAAGATGGCTCTGCAGAGACTGAAGGAAGCAGCAGAGAAGGCGAAGAAGGAGCTGTCCAGCGCCACAACCACCAATATCAACCTTCCGTTCATCACTGCAACCGCAGACGGCCCGAAGCATCTGGATATGAACCTGACCAGAGCACAGTTCAATGAGCTGACCAAGGACCTGATTGAGAGAACCGCTATCCCGGTACAGAATGCTCTGAACGATGCAGGCATCACTGCAGCAGAGCTGGGCAAGGTTCTCCTGGTCGGCGGTTCCACCCGTATGCCGGCTGCACAGGAAAAGGTTAAGATGATCACCGGACATGAGCCTTCCAAGACTCTGAACCCGGATGAGTGCGTAGCCATCGGTGCTGCCATCCAGGGCGGCAAGCTGGCCGGCGATGCAGGTGCCGGAGATGTCCTTCTGCTGGATGTTACCCCGCTGTCTCTTTCCATCGAGACCCTGGGCGGCGTAGCAACCAAGCTGATTGAGAGAAATACCACCATCCCGACCAAGAAGAGCCAGGTATTCTCCACCGCAGAGGATAACCAGTCTGCAGTAGATATTCACGTAGTACAGGGTGAGAGACAGTTCGCACGGGACAACAAAACCCTGGGCACCTTCCGTCTGGACGGCATTCTGCCGGCAAGAAGAGGTGTTCCGAAGATCGAGGTTACCTTCGATATCGATGCCAACGGTATCGTGAATGTATCCGCGAAGGATCTTGGCACCGGCAAGGAGCAGCACATCACCATCACTTCCGGTTCCAACATGTCCGACTCCGATATCGAGAAGGCCGTGAAGGAAGCTGCCGAGTTTGAGGCACAGGATAAGAAGAGAAAAGAGGGCATCGATGCGAGAAATGAAGCAGATGCCATGGTATTCCAGACAGAGGATGCATTAAAGCAGGTTGGCGACAAGCTGGCTGACAGCGATAAGACCGCTGTAGAAGCAGACCTGCAGGCTCTGAAGGATGCGCTGGGCAAGGCACCGGCCGATCAGATGACCGATGCGCAGATTGACGAGATCAAGAGCGCAAAGGAGAAGCTGATGACCAGTGCACAGGCTCTGTTCACCAAGGTTTATGAGCAGGCCCAGGGTGCACAGCAGGCAGGCCCGGCTCCGGATATGGGAGCATCTGCCGGCGCAGGCGCGCCGAACGATGACAATGTTGTCGACGGCGACTTCAAGGAAGTCTAATACGTTATAAAAGACAAAGCGTGATGGATGGCGGTTGACGGGAGGTCCCTCTCCGCCATCCAAAGCGCGTTATTCTGAAATAAGCAGCAGCAAGTGGGAGGATTTTGGACAATGCCTGAAAGCAAGAGAGATTATTACGAGGTATTGGGCGTTCCAAAGGATGCGGATGACGCGGCTCTGAAGAAAGCATACAGAGCTCTTGCGAAGAAATACCACCCGGATGTCAACCCCAGCGAGGAGGCGGCGGAGAAGTTCAAGGAAGCTTCCGAGGCCTATTCCGTGCTGAGCGACCCGGAGAAGAGAAAGATGTATGACCAGTTCGGCCATGCGGCCTTTGACGGCGGTGCCGGCGGAGGCGCAGATGCCGGCGGCTTCGGCGGCTTCGACTTCAACAGCGCGGACATGGGAGATATCTTCGGCGATATCTTCGGCGATCTGTTCGGCGGCGGAAGAGCGAGAAGCACACGAAACGCCAATGCGCCGCAGCGGGGCGACAATGTGCGGACCAGCGTCCGCATCACCTTTGAGGAGGCCATCCGGGGCTGTGAGAAGGAGCTCACCCTGAATCTGAAGGAGACCTGCGCGAAGTGCCACGGCACGGGAGCAAAGCCGGGGAGCACCCCGCAGACCTGCCCGAAGTGCGGCGGCAAGGGAAGAATCGTCTATACGCAGCAGTCCTTCTTCGGCCAGGTTCAGAATGTCACAACCTGTCCGGACTGCGGCGGCACGGGCCAGTTTATCAAGGATAAGTGCCCGGACTGCTACGGTACGGGATATGTGACGAAGAAGAAGACCATCAAGGTCACCATTCCGGCCGGCATCGACAACGGTCAGAGTCTCCGCGACAGAGGAAACGGCGAGCCGGGCATCAACGGCGGTCCGAGAGGCGACCTGCTGGTGGAAGTGATTGTATCACCCCATCCGGTATTCCGCCGTCAGGATACCACCATCTTTTCCACGGTTCCGTTATCCTTTGCCACAGCGGCCCTGGGCGGACCGATCCGCATCAAGACCGTGGACGGCGAAGTGGAATATGAGGTGAAGCCGGGTACCCAGACAGACACCAAGGTACGTCTGAAGGGCAAGGGTGTTCCCTCCCTGCGGAATCCGCAGGTGCGGGGCGACCATTATGTCACCCTGGTGGTGCAGGTGCCGACGAAGATGACCGAGGCCCAGAAGGAGGCCCTCCGGAACTACGATGCCGCAATGAACGGCAGAGAGCCCGAAAAACCGAAGAAAAAGGGAATTTTCAAATAAAAAGAAGAGAGAAAGGCGCGGCATAAGTCTGCGCCTTTTCTTCATCCCCGAAGTGATGCAGCGTATCGGATTTGTTAAGAGAATCGTAGGAGTTGCGATGTTGACTATTCGAAATCGGTTCTGTAAAATGAAACCGTCTATGTGCAGCAGATAATTTTTTTTTATGGGGTATTTTGGAGGATAGATTAACCAATGGCGGAAGTTCAGGAAACAACTGCCCAGGCACAGGAGCAGAATGTGCAGAGCAGAGGAAGAAGCCGCGCGAGAAAGCCAGGGGAGTCTGACGGCAGCGCCGGAAAGGTGCTGAAGGTTCTGGGATGTGTCGTGCTTGTCGGCGCACTGGGAGCCGGCGGAGCCTACGCGGCAGTGGCACAGAAGTATAATAACGTATTCCTTCCGGGAACCAGCATCAACGGCGTGGATGCGTCCGAAAAGTCGGTGGAGGAGGTCAAGAACCTCATCAACCAGGGCGCCACGGAGTACCGTCTTTCCCTCGAAGAGCGGGGCGGAAATACAGAGGAGATTGCGGGTGATGCCGTCGGAATTCAGACCGTGTTTGACGGCAGCATCGAGAAGCTTCTGGCAGAACAGAATAAGTATACATGGCTTTCGAGAAAGAAGAATCCGCAGTCATTTACCATCGATACGGTGATCGATTTTGACGAGTCGGCGCTCTACCGGGAGATCGGCGCCCTGTCCTGCATGGACCGGGCCAATCAGACCAGTCCGGAAAATGCCTATATCTCGGATTACATTAACGGCGAGGGCTATAAGGTGATCCCCGAGACCGAGGGGACGGCCATCGATGAGACAAAGCTTCAGGAAGCAGCCTACAATGCCATGCTGAACCTGCAGCCCGTTCTGGTTCTGGACGAGGCCGGGGTGTATAAAGAAGCAGCGGTGAAGCAGGACGATCCGGGACTCAACGCCACGGTGGAAAAGCTCAATAAAGCCTGCGTCATGAATATCACCTATAAGTTCGGCGATGAGACCGAGGTGCTCAACGGCGACAAGATCCATGAGTGGATCGGCTTCGATGAAGCGGGCAATGTCACCGTCAACGAGGCCATGGTCGCCGAGTATGTGAAGGATCTGGCTTCCCGCCGCGATACCTACGGCGGCGTCAAGCAGTTCAAGACCACCTCCGGAAGCACCGTCGAGGTTAAGGGCGGCACCTACGGCTGGCGCATCAATCAGAAGGATGAGACCGCACAGCTGATTTCGCTGATCCAGGCCGGGGATGATGTGGAGCGCGAACCCATCTACAAGCAGACGGCGGCGAGCCGCGAGAATTCCGGCATCGGCAACACCTATGTGGAGGTCAACCTGGGCGACCAGCACCTCTATTACTATAAGGACGGAAAGATTGCGCTGGAGTCCGATTTCGTATCCGGCAACACCTCCCGCGGCATGGGAACGCCCAACGGCGTATATTCCGTTGCCTACAAACAGAGGAACGCCACCCTCCGGGGACAGAACTACGCGACGCCGGTAAGCTACTGGATGCCCTTCAACAACGGTATCGGCTTCCACGACGCCAACTGGAGAGGTTCCTTCGGCGGAACCATCTATAAGACCAACGGTTCCCACGGATGCATCAATATGCCTCCCAGCAAGGCAAAGGAGCTCTACGGCATGATCGACCAGGGCTGCGTGGTGGTATGCTACGGCGCAACGGCCAACGGCAAGAGAAGTGCGGAAGCTGCGCCTGTGGCTGAGACGACCGCAGTTCCCGAGACCACGGCAGCACCCGAGACCACGGCAGCTGCGGCAGTAACGCCGGCAGGACCGGGCTCGGACAACAGCAGTCCTGCACCGGCGGGACCGGGAGCACAGACAACGGCTCCTGCGGCACCGGCCACCGAGGCAGCACCGCAGCCTGCAGCACCGGCAGCGGCTCCGGCAGCACCGCAGCCCGCAGCACCGGCAGCGGCCCCGGCAGCACCGGGCGGCGCATCCACCGATGCACCGGTGGCAGCACCGGACTCCGGAAACGTGGTTGTGGTTCCGGGCGGGGACCAGAGCAGCGTGGTTCAGCCGGGCACTCCCGCAGGGGAGGCGGCAGGCCCCGGAATGTAATGCAGACTGGTGCACAAAACCTGTTTACAGAACCGGATCGATATGTTATAATGTCCGAGTTGTAATACGCCGGTACGCAGTTTGCGCCTGCTCCAGACGCCTACTTCGTACAAGGTAAGTCTTTTAACATCCAGGAGGAAAAGTAACATGATTGCAAAAGAGAAAAAGGCAGAGATCATCGAAAAGTACGGCAGACAGGCAGGAGATACCGGTTCACCGGAAGTTCAGATCGCACTTCTGACCGAGAGAATCCGTGAGCTTACCGCTCATCTGCAGAGCAACAAGAAGGATCATCATTCCAGAAGAGGCCTTCTGAAGATGGTTGGTAAGAGAAGAGGACTTCTTGACTATCTGAAGAAGAAGGATCTCGAGGGTTACCGTGCACTGATCGAGAAGCTGGAACTCAGAAAGTAATTGTAATTGCACATGACGGGGCGGAGAGATTTCCTCTCTGCCCCTTTGTCGGTATACGGACAGTGCCGCATGAGACAGTGCCGGAGGGACGGATGCCGGGTGCAGGAAGAGGTCATGCAGGGAGAACTGCATGACTGAGGAAGAGAGAGACGAGAAGGAGAAAAGAATGTACAAGAGTTTTTCAATGGAGCTCGGCGGAAGAACGCTGACCGTTGATGTGGGCCGCGTCTGCGCACAGGCCAACGGCGCTGCGCTGATGCACTACGGCGATACCGTGGTTCTGTCCACCGCAACCGCTTCCGCAAAGCCGAGAGAGGGAATTGATTTCTTCCCGCTCAGCGTGGAGTATGAAGAGAAGATGTACGCCGTGGGCAAGTTCCCGGGCGGATTCAAAAAGCGTGAGGGCAAGGCCAGCGACAACGCGGTTCTGATTGACCGTGTTATCGACCGTCCGATGCGTCCTCTGTTCCCGAAGGATTTCCGCAACGATGTCCTTCTGGACAACCTGGTTCTGTGCGTGGATCCGGACTGCAGCCCGGAGTATACCGCCATGCTCGGTTCCGCCATCGCAACCTGCATTTCCGATATCCCCTTTGACGGTCCCTGCGCAACCACGCAGATCGGCATGATCGACGGCGAGTTCATCATCAACCCGACCAACGATCAGAAGCAGGTTTCCGACATGCAGCTGACCGTGGCATCCACCCGCGACAAGGTTATCATGATTGAGGCCGGCGCCAACGAGGTTCCGGAGCAGACCATGATCGATGCCATCTATGCGGCACACAGCGTAAACCAGGAGATCATCAAGTTTATCGACCGGATCGTTGCCGAGTGCGGCAAGGAGAAGATGGCTTACCAGAGCTTTGCTGTTCCGGAAGAGCTGATGAAGAAGATCCAGGAGCTGGTTCCCTCCGAGGAGATGGAGAAGGCTGTCTTCACCGATGAGAAGCAGGTGAGAGAGGCCAATATCCAGGCTATCACCGATCGTCTGGCCAAGGAATTCGAGGACAACGAAGAGTGGCTCGGAAAGCTGGGCGAAGCGATCTATGCCTATGAGAAGAAGACTGTCCGCAAGATGATCCTCAAGGATCATAAGAGACCGGACGGCAGAGAGATTACCCAGATCCGTCCGCTGGCAGCAGAGATTGACCTTCTGCCGCGCGTGCACGGTTCCGCCATGTTCACCAGAGGCCAGACCCAGATCATGGATATCGTGACCCTGGCTCCGCTGTCTGATGTACAGAAGCTGGAAGGACTGGATGAGAATATCACCTACAAGAGATATCTCCACCAGTACAACTTCCCGTCCTACTCCGTCGGTGAGACCAAGCCCTCCAGAGGACCGGGCCGCCGCGAGATCGGACACGGCGCTCTTGCGGAGAGAGCCCTGATTCCGGTACTTCCCTCCGAGGAAGAGTTCCCCTACGCGATCCGTGCCGTATCGGAGACCATGGAATCCAACGGTTCCACCTCCCAGGCAAGTATCTGCGCGTCCTGCCTGGCCCTGATGGCAGCAGGCGTTCCGATCAAGTCCATGGTAGCAGGTATTTCCTGCGGTCTGGTAACCGGCGAGACCGATGATGACTACATCGTTCTGACCGATATCCAGGGTCTTGAGGACTTCTTCGGCGATATGGACTTCAAGGTCGGCGGTACCCACAAGGGAATCACCTCCATCCAGATGGATATCAAGATCCACGGTCTGACCAGACCCATCGTGGAGGAGGCTATCCGCAGAACCAGAGAGGCGAGACTCTACATCATGGACGAGGTTATGGCTCCGGTTATCTCCGAGCCGCGGAAAGAGCTGTCCAAGTTCGCTCCGAAGATTGACATGATGCAGATTGATCCGTCCAAGATCGGCGATGTCGTCGGCAAGCAGGGCAAGGTCATCAACAAGATCATCGAGGAGACCGGCGTCAAGATCGATATCGATGATGACGGCCGCGTATCTGTCTGCGGCACCGATCAGGCCATGATTGACAAGGCAAAGAGCATCATCCACAGCATCGTTGTGGAGATTGAGCCGGGCCAGGTTTACACCGGTACCGTTGTCAACATCATGAGCTTCGGCGCACAGGTACAGATTGCCCCGAACAAGAAGGGTCTGATCCACATCTCCAAGCTGGCTGACAAGCGCGTCGGCAAGGTAGAGGACGTGGTGAGCGTCGGCGATGAGGTTACCGTCAAGGTCATCGAGATTGACAAGATGGACAGAATCAACCTCAGCATGCGTCCGAGCGACCTCGGCACAGCAAATAAATAATGCCATTGCGGTTTTATCCGGCGGGTTCCTTCGGGGATCCGCCTTTTTGATTCCGACCGTCTCTGCCGATGACAACCATCGAAAAACGATTGCGAAATCATCGCCCCGATCGTATAATAATAAGAGTGCCCCGTGGGGTATGATTCTGCAAATTGTTTTTACAAATCAAAATGAAGAAAGGAAGTGAACGCAAGTGGAAGGCCGAAGTAGTAAGACGGATTCAGACGGCAGCTATCCTGAACCGCCGGCGGTGAATGCATTTCCCGGCGTTCACTGCCGCAGTATCTGACGATTAAGCTGTCTTTCTGTTTCTGAGATTACCACCCGGGTTTTATCAAGGGCAGTTCCTGCCGGAGCTGACATCACAGAAAGGAAAGATAGACATGGACAATGAAAACGAGAGAATCGAAGACGAACTGCTCCGCCTGGTCGAGGAAAAGAAGTTCCGCGAACTGAAGAGCAGGCTCGTTGAGATGAATGAGGTGGATATCGCCTCATTCATGGAAGAACTGGACTCGGAAAAGACAGTGGTCGTATTCCGCATGCTGCCGAAGGAGCTGGCGACGGACGTGTTCGCCGAGCTGGAGCCGGAACAGCAGCAGCAGATCGTGACAAGCATCACGGACTACGAGCTGGGCGCCATCATCAACGATCTGTACGTCGATGATGCGGTTGATATGCTGGAAGAGCTGCCGGCCAATGTCGTAAAGAGAGTCCTGAAGAACTCCAACCCGGAACAGAGAAAGCTTCTGAACCAGTTCCTGAAGTATCCGGAGGACAGCGCCGGAAGCGTCATGACGGCGGAGTTCGTCAATCTGAAAAAGAATATGACCGTGGCGGATGCCTTTGAGTATATCCGGCGCCACGGTGTGGACAAGGAGACGATTTACACCTGTTACGTCACCGACGATACCAGACGGCTGCAGGGCGTGGTTACCGTCAAGGACCTTCTGATGAGCTCCTATGAGACGAAGATTGATGACATTATGGATGACAATGTCATCAAGGTTACCACCACCGAGGACCAGGAGGAAGTGGCCAACCTCTTCAATGAGTATAACCTTCTGGCACTGCCGGTTGTGGACAATGAGGAGCGTCTGGTGGGTATTATCACCGTCGATGACGTCATGGACGTCATGGAGGCGGAGGCCACGGAGGATATCGAAAAGATGGCGGCTATCATCCCCAGTGAGAAGCCCTATCTGAAGACCGGTGTCCTGACCCTGGCGAGAAACCGCATCCCCTGGCTCCTGGTCCTTATGTTTTCCAGCATGATTACGGGAAATATCCTGCTGCGCTATGAGAATGCCTTCGCGGCGATACCGCTGCTGGTGACGTTTGTGCCGATGCTGATGGATACGGGAGGCAACTCCGGAAGCCAGGCCAGCACCATGATTATCCGTGGTATGGCGATCGGCGACATCGAGCTGTCGGACGTGGCAAAGGTCGTGTGGAAGGAACTCCGGGTCGGCATGCTCTGCGGCGCCGTGCTGGCTATGGCCAATTTCGTCCGGCTGATGATCCAGTACCCCGGCAATACGATGATCTGCCTGACCGTGGTGCTCAGCGTATTTTTTACCGTAATTATCGCCAAGACCATCGGCTGTTCGCTGCCGATCCTGGCAAAGGCGGTCCACCTGGACCCGGCTCTCATCGCTTCGCCGATGCTGACCACCATTGTGGATGCCGCAAGCCTGACCATATACTTTACGTTTGCCACCTGGATTCTCGGGCTGGCGACGTAAGGTCTGTCAATGTGAGAAAAGTTTCCGCCGCTTCGATGGCGGGAGTCTTTGAATATTAAATCATAAAGAAAAGAGTGACCAATCATGAACAAGATCAGAACGAGATACGCACCGAGCCCCACGGGGCGGATGCATGTGGGAAACCTCAGAACCGCGCTTTACGCCTACCTGATTGCCAAGCATGAGGGCGGCGATTACCTGCTCCGAATCGAGGATACGGACCAGGAACGTTATGTGGAAGGCGCCGAGGAGATCATCTACAATACCCTGAAGGGCACGGGGCTGATTCATGATGAGGGACCGGATATCGGCGGACCGGTAGGCCCCTACGTCCAGAGTGTGCGCCAGAAGGAAGGCATCTACATGAAGTATGCCAAAGAACTGGTGGACAAGGGCGAGGCTTATTACTGCTTCTGCACCCAGGAACGCCTGAATTCCCTGAAGCGGGTGGTGAACGGTGAGGAGATCATGACCTACGACAAGCACTGCCTGCATCTTTCCAAAGAGGAGATTGAGGCAAATCTTGCCGCGGGAATGCCCTTCGTCATCCGGCAGAACAACCCGCAGGAAGGCAGTACCACCTTCCATGACGAGCTGTACGGAGATATCACGGTGGACAACGCGGAGCTGGACGACATGGTTCTGATCAAGTCCGACGGGTTCCCCACCTATAACTTCGCAAACGTGGTGGACGACCATCTGATGGGCATCACCCACGTGGTGCGCGGCACGGAGTACCTGTCCTCCTCCCCGAAGTACAACCGTCTCTATGAGGCCTTCGGATGGGAGATTCCGGCTTATATTCACTGCCCGACCATCACCAACGAGGAGCACAAGAAGCTGTCCAAGAGAAGCGGACATTCTTCCTATGAAGATCTGATTGAGCAGGGCTTTATTCCGGAGGCCGTGGTCAATTTCGTGGCGCTTCTGGGCTGGTCCCCCTCGGACAACCGGGAGATCTTCAGCCTGAAGGAGCTGGTGGAGGCCTTCGACTACCACAATATCAGCAAGGCTCCGGCGGTATTTGACATGGTAAAGCTTCGCTGGATGAACAGCGAGTACATGAAGGCCATGGACGACGAGAAGTTCTATGAGCAGGCGCTTCCCTACATGAAGGCCGTGATTCATAAGGATCTGGATTTCCACAAGATCGCAGCCATGGTGAAGACGAGAATCGAGGTATTCCCGGATATCGCGGAGCACATCGATTTCTTCGAGAAGCTGCCGGAATATGACACGGAGATGTATGTCCACAAGAAGATGAAGACCACGAAGGAGTCGTCTCTTGCACTTCTTGAGGATATGGTTCCGCTGCTGTCCGCACAGGAGGATTTCACCAACGATGCGCTGTTTGAGACGCTGAAGGCTTACGGTGCCGAGAAGGGCTATAAGACCGGCTATATCATGTGGCCGATCCGTACCGCCCTTTCCGGAAAGCAGATGACGCCGGCCGGCGCCACCGAGATTCTCGATGTGCTGGGCAAGGAAGAGTCGCTGGCGAGAATTCAGAAGGGTATAGAGATGCTGAAAGGCTGATGAAGATGGGCTGCCGCAACCGCGAAGGATGCGGCAGTCCTTTTCTCAACAGGTATAGTGCATGGAATTCAGTGAAGTACAGAGACGGGCCATCACCCACAGGGACGGCCCGATGATGGTCCTGGCGGGACCGGGCTCGGGGAAAACGACGGTCATTACCAGACGGGTGGAGTATCTCGTCCGGGAATGCAGCGTAAACCCGGGAGACATACTCGTGATTACCTTCACGAGAGCTGCAGCTTCTGAGATGCGGGAGCGGTGTGAAAAACTGGGAGGAAATGCGGCCCGCGTTTCCTTCGGCACCTTTCACGCCGTTTTTTTCCATATTCTGAAGCTGGCGTACCGGTTCACGGCGGATTCCATCATCCGGGAGGACCGGCAGCGGCAGCTGCTGCGGGAGATGGCAGAGAGGCACCATCTGGACCCGGAGGATATGGGAGAGCTGGTGAGCGCACTGCTCAGCGAGATTAGCACGGTCAAGAGCGAGCAGATGAATCTGGCCCATTTTTATTCCGCCACCTGCGCCGACGAAGTGTTCCGGGAGATTTACCGGGAATATGACGAGGCGATGCGGCGGGAGGGACTGATCGACTTTGACGACATGATGGTGATGTGCCTGGAGCTGTTCCGGGAGCGGAAGGATATTCTGGCGGCCTGGCAGCGGCGGTACCGCTACATTCTGATCGATGAGTTCCAGGACATCAACCGGCTCCAGTATGAGATTATCCGCATGATGGCGCTGCCGGAGAACAATCTCTTTATCGTGGGAGATGATGACCAGTCCATCTACCGGTTCCGGGGCGCAAAACCCGAGATCATGCTGGGATTCGAGCGGGATTATCCGGGAGCCGAACGGATCCTGCTGGACAGGAATTACCGCTGCACCGAGGAGATTGTCCGGGCCTCCCTTCGGCTTATCGACCATAACAGCAAGCGGTTTGCGAAGGACATCACCTCCACGGGACGGCACGGAAAGCCGGTATCCACCCGGGTATTTGCCGATACCGCGGAAGAAACGGCGGCGATTGCAAAGGAGATCCGGGAGTATATCGCATCCGGCATAAGTCCGGAGGAGATTGCGGTTCTGTACCGCACCAATTCCGACCCCAGACTTCTGATGCAGCGGCTGATGGAATATAACCTTCCCTTCCGGGCGAAGGACCAGGTGCCGAATCTGTTCGACCACTGGATTGCCCGGGATATCCTGACCTACATCCGGATGGCGCAGGGAAGCCGGAGCAGAGAGGATTTCTTCCGCATCATGAACCGGCCGACGAGATATTTTTCCCGCCAGTGCGTTCCGGAGCGGGAGGTAAGCTTTGCTGACCTGCGAAGATTTTACCGGGACAGAGACTGGATGATCGAAAAGATTGACAATCTGGAGCACGACCTTCGGGCCCTCTCCCGGATGAGTCCCATCGCGGCGGTGAAGTATATACGGGAAATCATCGGCTATGACCGGTATCTGGAGGCCTTTGCCGAAGAGCACCGGATGAAGGCGGAGGAGCTGACCGAGATCGCGGACGAGCTTCAGGAGCATGCCTCCGCCCATAAAACGGTGGAGAGCTGGCAGGCGGCCATCGAAGCCCACGGAGAAGAGCTGAAGAAACAGGCGGCCAGAGGAAAAACCGGAGATCCGGCGGTGACCCTGGCGACGATGCACGGCGCCAAGGGCCTGGAATTTGAGGTGGTGTATCTCCTGGACTGCATGGAGGGGAATACGCCTTACCGGAAGGCGGCGCTGCCCGACGATATTGAGGAGGAGCGGAGGCTCTTCTATGTGGCGATGACCCGGGCGAAGACAAGACTCCACGTATGCGCCGCCAGGGAGAGGTACAAAAAGCCTGCGGAGCTTTCCAGGTTTGTCTACGAGTATCTGGGAAAACAGTAAAAAGGACGGAATAAAGGATGGCACGGATTCATATCTACTGCGGGGACGGAAAGGGAAAAAGCACGGCGGCTGCAGGTCTTTCGATACGCATGGCCGGACAGGGAAAACCGGTGGTATATGCCCGGTTTTTAAAAAGTGACGATTCCGGGGAAGTTCCGGTCCTCATGGGTGTGAAGGAAATTGAGCTTATCCCCTGTGAGAAAACCTTCGGGTTCACCTGGCAGATGGGAGAGGGTGAGAAGAAAGAGGCCCGCCGGTATTACGGGGAAATGTTCGAAAAAGCCTGTCAAAAAGCCTGCCTCCTGGCAGAAAACGGGAAAGAAGACCCGGGAGCTCTGCTGGTCCTCGATGAGATCTGCGCTGCGGTGAACGGAGAATTTGTGGAGGAATCTGCCCTCCTTATGTTTCTTGACGGGAAGCCGGAGGGCCTGGAGGTGGTGCTGACCGGAAGAAATCCCACGGAAGAGATGCGAAGGCGGGCAGACTATATCACCGAGATGCAGATGGTAAAGCATCCCTATACAGAAGGTCTCAGAGCCCGGCGGGGCGTGGAGTACTGATAGCGATTGCATTTTCCCACGGGGTCTGTTAGAGTTGATAGTGAAGTAAAACCGCCTGAGAGAAAGGATAATATCATGGCAAAAGAAAAAGAGATGGATATGGCAGTGGAGATGGAAGAGTTCGATCCGGAGCAGGTGGATACAGTGACGGTCAGCCTGGACGACGGAAGAGAGCTGGAGTGCGTGGTTCTCGCCATCTATGAGGCGGGGGACGGTCAGTACATCGCCCTGCTTCCGGAGGATGAGGTGGACGAGGAGGAGAGCACCGTCTTTTTATACCGCTATTATGAGGATGAGAGCGGAGAGCCGCAGCTGGACAATATCGGCAGCGACGAGGAATACAAGATGGCATCCAACGCCTTCAACCAGATCCTGAACGATGCCGGATACGATGACATCGTGGATGAGGAAGAGCTGGCAAAGATGCAGTAATACCGGATATCAGAGTCTTCAGGGAGTCATCTGATATCAGGCGACAGGAGGTGGACACGCTTTGAAAGGAAAGGCCGGTAAGTTTTTCTTTTATCTGATCCCGGTGGTGTTAATCGCTGTGATCATCGTCTCGGGAACCATGTTTCTGAAGGACTATATGGAATACAAGAGGGCGGGGGATGAATATGAATCCCTGGAGGCCCTGATGGAGGAGCCGGAGACCGAGGCTGCGGCAGCCGATGAGACGCCGGGGGATGCCTACGGCTATGTGCCCCTTCACATCAACTATGACGAACTTCTGGCGGTGAACGAGGACTTTGCGGCCGTGATTCACATCCCGGTGCTGGATATCCGCTATCCGATGGTTGCCAGCAAGGACAATGAGGACTACTTGCATGTGACCTTCGAGAAACAGAAAAACTTTGCCGGATGCATCTTCCTGGACTGCAATGCCGCGAAGGATTTCTCCGACTGGAATACCTTTGTCTTCGGCCACAATATGAAGAACGGATCCATGTTCGGCCACCTGAAGGATTTTCTGAAGGATGAGACTCTCTGCGACAAGTATCCCTACATCTGGGTGTATACGCCCCAGAAGGCCCTGAAATACCGGATTTTCTCGTACTATACCGCCTATTATACCAGTGACTCCTATGAGGGCTTTTACGGCAGCGAGGGGTATGACGACTATATAAGCCGTATCCGGTCCCGGTCCGTCTACCAGCCGAAAGACCTGTCAGAGGTGGATTTCGGGAAGCGGCCGCAGCTGATCTCCCTCTCCACCTGTTCGGGCAACCAGCATGTGGAGCGGTTCCTGGTTCACGGTGCACTGGTGGAGGAGTAATCTATGTCCCTTCGTTTCATTATCGGCGGTTCCGGGTCCGGAAAGACCCGGCGCCTTTACGACGAGCTGATTCGGGATGCGGCAGCGCATCCCGAAAAGCAGTATTTTGCCATTGTCCCCGAGCAGTTTACCATGCAGACCCAGAAGGATATCGTGGATCTGCATCCGAACCACGGGGTCATGAATATCGATATCGTGAGCTTTGAGCGCCTGGCATACCGTATCTTTGAAGAACTTGCGGTGCCGGCGCTCTCTGTGCTTGACGACATGGGAAAAGCCATGGTGATCCGGCGGACTGCGGCGAAGGAGGATCTTATCCTCTTCGGAAGACAGCTGGATAAGCCGGGCTTCGTGGAGGAGCTGAAGAGCCAGCTCTCCGAGTTCCTGCAGTACGGCATCACGGAGGAAAAACTTGCGGCCATGGCCGAGGGCGAAAAGAGCCCGATGCTGCGGGCGAAGCTTTCGGATATGCTGACGATCCTCAGGGGCTTCCGGGCCTACACGGAGCAGGAGGGGTTTATTGCCAGAGAGGAGCTCCTGGAGAGGCTCTGCCGCGTGCTCCCGAACTCCCGGATGGTCCGGGGCTCGGTCATCACTCTTGACGGCTTTACGGGCTTTACGCCGGTTCAGTACCATCTGCTGGAGATACTCCTGGGGATGGCGGAGCAGGTGACAGTCACGGTGACCATGGATCCGGAGGAGAATCCCTACCGGCGGGGCGAAGAGCAGGAGCTGTTTTGCCTGAGCCGGGAGACGGTCTGCCGGATGGTGGACTTAAGCTCCCTCTCCGGGGCCGGAAGAGGGGAAGATGTGCTTTTAAGCGGGCGGCCCTATCACCGGTTTAAGGACTGCCCGGAGCTGCAGTTTGCGGAAAAAGAGCTGTTCCGTCACCGGGGAAATGCATACGCTGCCGATGCGGCTTCCCCGAAAAACGGAAACGGGATCACCTTTGTCCGCACCGCATCCCCCGCCGAGGAGGTGTCGGTGATTGCGGCGGAGGTCAACCGTCTGGTGAAATCCCGCGGCCTCCGGTACCGGGATATCGCCGTGATCACCGGGGATCTCAGCGTATACCGGGGGGAGTTTGCCCACCAGTTTGAGGCGGGGCAGATCCCCTATTTCATCGATTCCAAGAAGAGCATTCTGGAAAATCCGGCCACGGACCTGGTGCGGTCGGCGCTGGATGTTATGGAAAAGGATTTTTCCTACGAGGCGGTGTTCCGGTATCTGAAATCCGGCTTTGTCCTGTCGGATGCGGAGGGACTCTATCTCCTGGAAAACTATGTGATGGCCCTCGGCATCCGGGGATACCGGCGCTGGAATGAGCCCTGGGAGAGAACCTGGCCCGGCGCGGACCTCATCGATCTGAACCGGCTGAACGGGATCCGGGAAGAGGTGATAAAGCCCTTTGCCGCCCTGAAGGAGGTCTCCGGAAAGCGGGGGGCCGCAGTCCGGGAGCGAACGAAGGCCCTTCTGGCCTTTCTGGAGGAGCTGGGCCTGGAGGATAAACTCTTTCAGCGGGCGGAGGAACTCCGGGAGGCCGGCGATCCGGTTCTGGCCTCGGAGTACGATCAGGTCTATGGTCTCATCACGGACCTTCTGGATCGGACGGAGGCCCTTCTGGGCGAGGAGAAGGTCTCCCGCGCCGCCTACGCGGATATTCTCGATGCGGGCTTCGGGGAGATCAAGATCGGCCTGATTCCCGCCGTGTTTGACCGGGTGGTCATCGGCGATATTACCCGGACCAGACTGAATGGCATCAAGGTGCTGTTCTTTGCCGGGCTCAATGACGGCGTGGTGCCGAAGGCCTCCGGGGGCGGCGGCATTCTGTCGGACCAGGAGCGCAGGCGCCTTAGAGAGCAGAATGTGGAGCTGGCGCCCACCCTCCGGGAGGACGGGTTTTTGCAGCGGTTTTATCTCTATCTGGCCATGACGAAGCCCTCGGAGCGGCTGTACCTCTCCTGGCATGCCTCGTCGGCGGACGGGAAGGTGACGCCCCAGTCCTCCCTGGTGGGGCAGGTGATGCGGCTCTTCCCGGAGAAAAAGGTGATGCGGCCCGACAGCATGCATCTGGCCCTCTGGTCCGAGGCAGCAGGCCTTAGGATTCTCTCCGCCGGGTTCGGGAAGCTGGCAGAGGATGCCGGAACCGACGGCGGAAGGATGATGGAGCTTTACCGCTACTATGGGAGCCGGAAGGACCACAGAACGGCAGACAGCCTGAAAAAGGCGGCCTTTTTCCGCTATACGGACAAGGGCATCGGCAAGGCAGCGGCAAAGGCCCTCTACGGACCGGTTATCCGCGGAAGCGTAACCCGGCTGGAAAACTATGCCCAGTGTGCCTACGCTCATTTCCTGCGCTACGGACTGGACCTCAGAGAACGAAGGGAGTATGAGGTGCAGGCGGCGGACCTGGGAAATATCTATCATGATGCCATCGAGCGCTTCTTCGCGGAGGCGGCAAAGCGGGGCGTTCCGGTGCAGAATCTGACGGACCATGACCGCAGAGCCCTGGTGGAATACTGCGTCCGGGAAGCCGGCGAGGGCTACGGGAATGCGATCCTGGAGAGCTCGGCGAGAAACCGGTATCTGCTTTCCCGGATCACCCGGATCACGGACCGGAGTGCCTGGGCCCTCACGGAGCAGCTGCGGGCGGGAGACTTTGTGCCCGATGCCTTCGAGCTGCCCTTTACCCCCGGAGACAACCTCCGCTCCATGAAGATTGCCCTTCCGGAGGATTCGGGAGTGTGGCTGCAGGGACGGCTGGACCGGGTGGACATCTCGGAGTCGCCGGAGGAGGTCTTTGTCCGCGTCATTGACTATAAGACGGGAAAGACGGGCTTTGACCTGGAAAAGATTTATTACGGACTGCAGCTGCAGCTGGTGGTATACATGCAGGCTGCGCTGGAGAAGTATGCCCGAAGATATCCCGCAAAAAAGGTGCGGCCGGCCGGACTGTTCTATTACCGGATGGATGACCCGATGGCGGATGCGGCCCTCCGGGAGGATCCGCAGAAGCTTTCGGAGACACTGCAGGATGCCCTGGTGATGTCGGGACTGGCGAACCGGGACGGGGAAGCTCTCCGGCGGATGGACCGGCGGATTGTCACGGGAAGCGGCCAGACCGCGTCTTCCATCGTCATGCCGGTTGCGGTCAAGGGGGGAGAGCTGACGTCCAGGTCCTCTGTCGCCGATGAGCACCAGCTGGCGCTGCTGACCGGTCATGTGGATTCTCTCATCCGGCAGGATGCCGTAGAGATTCTCTCCGGAAAGATTACGGTGAATCCCTGCCGCAGAGGTACGGACATCAATTCCTGCAGGTACTGTCCTTATCACGCCGTCTGCGGCTTTGATACAGGAAATAACGGCTACCGGTACCGCAGGCTCACAGAGCTTAAGCCGGATGAGATATGGACGCGGCTTGGGCAGAAGGAACAGGAGAAAGGGGGAAAAACGGATGGCTCTCAGATGGACGGCGGATCAGCAGAAGGTCATTGATGCGAGAAACTGCAGCATGCTGGTGTCCGCTGCGGCCGGCAGCGGCAAGACGGCAGTCCTGGTGGAGCGGATCATCCGGAGGATCCTGGACCGGGAGCACCCGGCGGATATCGAGCGCATGCTGGTGATGACATTTACCAGGGCGGCGGCCTCCGAGATCAGGGAGCGGATCCGGGCTGCCATCGAGAGGGAGCTTATCGCAGACCCGGGCAATGCCCATCTGGAGCGGCAGGCCGTGATGGCCCAGTACGCCCAGATTACCACCATCGACAGCTTCTGCCTCTATATTCTGCGGGAATACTTTGACCGGATTGACCTGGACCCGGCATTCCGGGTGGCCGATGAGGGCGAAGTGCTCTTACTTCGTCGGGATGTGATGAAGGAGCTTCTGGAGGATCGCTATGCGGCGGGCGAAGAGGACTTTCTGGCCTTTGCGGAGACATTTGCCCCCGGAAAAACCGATGATGGCATCGCCGACCTGATTTTCCGGGTCTATGAATTCTCCCAGAGCAATCCCTGGCCGGCGGAATGGCTTTTAGAGAGCCGCCGGGAGATGACGGAGATTGGGAATGGGGAGGAAGAGACAGCCTGGCTTTCCTTTCTCCGGGAAGATACGGCGCGGCAGGCTAAAGAGCTTGCCGGGCTTCTTAAGAATGTCCTTCCTATCTGTCAGGATGCGGACGGGCCCTGGCCCTACACGCCGGTGATAGAGAAGGAGGCGGCTGACCTGGAGCGCCTGGCGCTGGCGGATGGCTATCGGGAGATGGCAAGTGCAGCGGCAGACATGGACTGGGAGAAAATGCCGACCATCGGGAAAAAGATGGCGGAATCCATCGACGGGGCAAAAAAGAAGCTGGTCTATGAAACCCGCACCCAGGTAAAGAAGTCCGCCCAGAAGCTTGTGGAGACGTATTTTGCCCTGACGCCGGAGGCAGCAGAGGAGGATATGCGCTTCATGGCCGGCCATGTGCTGGAGCTTCTGTCGCTTACGGAGGAGTTCACGGAGCGGTTTGACCGGAAAAAGCGGGAAAAGAATATCGTGGATTTCGGCGACCTGGAGCATATGGCCCTTACGATCCTCTCCCGGGAGGGGGAGGAAGAGGGCAATCTTCATCCTGCCGGTCCGGTGGCGGATGAGCTCTCGGAGATGTTCGACGAGATCCTGGTGGATGAGTACCAGGACAGCAACCTGGTGCAGGAGCAGCTGATCCGTTATCTCTCCGGCGAGCGCTTCGGGCGGCCGGATGTGGTGATGGTCGGCGATGTGAAACAGAGTATCTATAAGTTCCGCCTGGCGAGGCCGGACCTGTTTCTGGAGAAGTACAAAAGCTACGGGAAGGAGGAGAGTCACCGGCTCATCGGACTGGAGCAGAATTTCCGCAGCCGGAATGAGGTTCTGTCCTGCACCAACGACGTCTTCTTTCAGATTATGACGGAAAGCCTGGGAGGCGTGCAGTATACGGAAAAAACGGCCCTCCACCCCGGCGCTTCCTATCCGGAGGATACAGAGGGGAGAATGGCAGCGGAGCTTCTGCTGCTGGACCTTTCTAAGGATGCGTCTGTAAATGCGGACGATGAGAGAGCGGAGCTCACAAAACGGGAGCTGGAGGCCGGAATGATCGCCCGGGAGATTCTGCGGATAACCGACCCGAAAACCGGGCTTATGCTCTGGGATGCGGGGGAGAAGCGCTTCCGGCTCTGTGAGTACCGGGATATCGTGATTCTTCTCCGGACTGCCGACGGATGGGCGGAGGAGTTTGCCGAAGTTCTGATGCGGCAGGGGATCCCCGCCTTTGCGGAGACCGGCGGCGGATATTTCAGCACTCTGGAGGTGGAGACCATCCTGAATCTGCTGGCGGTTATCGACAATCCGATGCAGGATATTCCCCTGGCCGCCGTGCTGCGGGCGCCCTTCTGCGGTCTGGAGGATTACGAGCTTGCGCAGATAAAGGCCTTCGAAAAACAGACAGCGGAGGAAGATGCAAGAGGCGGCAGAGGGCTTTACGGCGCCGTGAGTGCATATCTTGCGCATCACAGAGAGGATTCGGCCGATAAGACGGCTGAGAAGCTTGGAGCTTCCATGGCGCTTATCGACGAGCTCCGGAGGGCAGCGGCGGTTCTTCCCATGCATGCGCTGCTTTACCGCATTTATGACCGGACGGGGTATTATCTCTATGCCTCCGCCCTGCCGGGCGGCGAGGTGCGCCGGGCGAATCTGGACATGCTGGTGGAGAAGGCGTCCGCCTATGAGGAAACCAGCTACCGGGGCGTATTCCACTTTATCCGCTATATCGGAGAGCTGAAGAAGTACAACAAGGACTTCGGGGAGGCTCAGGCGGATGAGAGCCACGCAGGTGCCGTGCGGCTGATGACCATCCACAAGAGCAAGGGACTGGAGTTCCCGGTGGTATTCGCGGCAGGTCTGGCCAAGCAGTTCAATAAGCAGGATCTCCGGGGAAGCGTCCTGGTGGACGCGGACCTGGGCATCGGCACGGATTTTATCGACAGCACACAGCGGCTTAGGGGTTCAACCCTCAAAAAGAATGTGATGAAGTCGCGGATGGAGGCAGAGCAGCTGGGCGAGGAGCTCCGGGTGCTCTATGTCGCCATGACCCGGGCGAAGGAGAAGCTGTATCTGACGGCGGCTCTTTCGGACCCCATGGCCCAGATGGAAAAAAGGACGGCCCTCATCCCGCCGTCAGGGCAGGTGCCGGGAACACTGCTGAAGGGTGCAGCCTGCATGCTGGACTGGATTTTCATGAGCATGGCCCGGGGGGCGGAGCACCTGAAGGTCCATGTCACATCGCCCGCAGGGCTGGTGCAGGATACTGCCAGGGGCCTCCGGGACCTTGCGGAGGCGGAAGAGGCGCTGGAGAAGGCGAAAGCCTCCGGAGCGGGAGACCCAGGATACCGGGCTCTTCTTGAGAAGGCCGGAGAGTTTTCCTACGCCCACAGTGCAGATACGCTTCTGAACATCAAGATGAGCGTATCCGGCCTGAAGGAAAAGCACCTGGAGGAGGACGAGGAAGCCCTGCTGCTTGCGGCAGCCAGGATGGAAGAGGCTGCAGAGCATGAGACGGAGGATGCAGCAAAAGGAACGGCCCGGGGAAAGAGAAAGCACGTCTGGGACAGCAAAGGAGGCGCCGAGCGCGGAACCGCCTACCACAGGCTCTTAAGCCTTCTCCCCTTTGAAAACATGGGACCGGATGCGGATATCTCCGGGATGCTTCCCGGTATTCTGGAGGAGCTTGTGCGGACGGGCGCATTTTCCGACAGGGAAAAGGAGCTGGTGCGTCTCCGGGATATCTGCGCCTTCCTGGAAAGTCCCCTTGGCGTCCGCGCAAGAGATGCCGCAGCCCGGGGAAAGCTTAAAAGAGAGCAGCAGTTTGTCATCGGCCTGCCCGCCAGAGAGGTGGGAGACTGGGATTCCGACGAGCTGGTGGTAATCCAGGGTATCATCGACGCCTTCTTTGAGGAGGAGGACGGCCTGGTACTCTACGATTACAAGACGGACCGGGTGGATACGCCGGAGGAGCTGAGGGAGCGCTACAGCGTGCAGCTGGACTTTTATGAGCGGGCCCTTGCGCAGATTACCGGAAAGCCGGTGAAGGAGAGATATCTCTACTCCTTCCGGTTCGGCATGATCCCCGCCTAGGGCAGTCATGAAAAGATATAATAACTATATGCGGAAATGGATTGTTAAATTGTTGTCATATATTGCATTTCCTGCAGTTTTTGGTACAATGACCGTGACAATTGAATAATGAGAGGAGTCGTGGCCGTTTCACGTTATCAAAGATACGGTACGGCTGCGAAATATTACGAAAAGAGAGGATATCTATTATGAAAAAGCATCTTCTTTCGGGTATGGCAGCAATCCTCATGTCTGCGGCACTCTGCGCATGCGGAGGCGGCAAGACAGCGGAAAGCACGGAAGCTCCGGCAGCTTCTGCTCAGGCAGAAACGACGGAAGCAGCGTCAACCGACGGTAATACTCCCTCAGAAGAAACACCCGTTGCAGGCGGACGCGTTGTGTTTGGCATGACGCAGGACCTGAAAAGTCTTGACCCCCATATTGATACGGACGCAGGAACGAGAGACGTGGTTTTCAATTTGTACGAAGGGCTTGTAAAGCCCGCTTCGACCGGCGATATGATCCCGGCAGTTGCCAGTGATTATGATATCTCCGAGGATGCGAAGGTCTATACCTTCACCCTCCGGGACGGCATCACATTCCACGACGGCACACCGGTTACAGTCGAAGACGTCAAATACTCACTCGATCGATATGCGGAGAATCAGGGCGGATCCTCCGCATTTTCTATTGTCTCTTCCGTAGAAACACCGGATGACAAGACTGTGGTGGTGACTCTTTCTGAGAGTAATTCCGAGTTCCTTCCGAACATGGATGTGGCCATCATTCCGAAGGCCAATGAAGACCCGGTGGGCAATCCCATCGGAACCGGTCCCTTTAAGTTTGCATCTTACACTCCCGGCGAGAACCTGATTCTTCAGAAGTATGACGGTTACTGGCAGGAGGGACTCCCGAAGCTGGATGAGGTGGAGTTCAAGTTTGTGCCGAACGTGGAGACCGAGTTTATGGATCTGCAGGCGGGCACCATCGACATCATGCGCTACATGACCGAAGCGCAGGTGAAGGCCCTGGGCAGCGACAGCGATTATAACATCGTGGAAGGCAGCATGAACCTGGTGCAGGGCATGTTCCTGTCCTCCAGCTATGAGCCCCTTGCCGATGCGAGGGTACGCCAGGCCATCTGTTATGCGGTGGACAGAGACGCCATCAACCAGTTCATCTTTGCAGGCAAGAGCCACATTGTCGGATCTCACATGATCCCGGCCCTTTCCAGCATCTATGAGCCGGCCTGCGAGACAGTCTACAGTCCTGATCCGAAGGAAGCGCAGCGGCTTCTGGCTGAGGCAGGTTATCCGGACGGATTTGACCTGGTTATCACCGTGCCGAGCTCCTACTCCCAGCATGTGGATACAGCCCAGATCATTGCCGAGCAGCTCAAGGCTGTGGGCATCAATGCGACCCTGAATCAGGTGGAATGGACGACCTGGCTTGACGATGTATACCGGGGCGGCAATTTCCAGGCAACCGTCATCGGCTTTGACGGTACGCTCGCACCCAGCAACTGGCTGAAGAAGTATACCTCCGATGCCAGCAACAACTTCGTACACTACAGCAATCCGGAATACGACAAGACCTTCGCGGAGGCCTATGCCGAGGTGGATGAGGCGAAGAAGGCGGAACTCTACAAGAAGTGCCAGATGATCCTGGCCGAGGATGCCGCTTCCGTCTACATTCAGGATCCGGTCAACCTGGTGGCGGTAAACAAGAAGTTTGCCGGCTATACCTCCTATCCGACAGCAGCCGAGGATATGAGCGTGATTTACCAGGTCAGCAAGTAATAACAGCCGATAAAACCAAGCAGCGAAAACAGGACGGGATATGAAAAATATTGTCAGAAAAATTGTAACTCTCATTATCACATTGTTATGTATCTCGTTCCTTTCTTTCGCTGCTTTCTCTGTTATTCCGGGTGACGCGGCCCTGTCGAAGCTGGGCAAGGACGCGACCATCGAACAGATTGAAGCGCTGCGGGAAGAGATGGGATTTAATGATCCGCTTCCCGCGCGCTACAGCAAGTGGCTTTCATCTGCCATGCAGGGGGATTTCGGCGAGTCTTACCGTTATACGGGCACCAGCGTGAAGACGCTGATCGCAAGACGGCTCCCGATAACTGTACTTCTCGCGGGCATCTCGCTCGTTATTATTGTGGTGATTTCCGTGCCGCTGGGGATTCTCAGCGCGCGGTATTCCGGAAAATGGGTGGATGTTCTGACTGCCCAGGTTTCCCAGGTTCTGATGGCTGTACCGGCCTTTTTCCTGGGAATTCTTCTGACGTACTTTTTCGGACTGGTGCTGAAGTTTTTCAAACCGGGTGCCTTCGTGCAGCCCTCCGATGATTTCCGCGCCTCTGTCCATTATCTCTTTTATGCCGCTCTGGCCATCGCCCTGCCCAAGATCGCGATGGTGGTGCGGTTTCTCAGAAACTCCGTTATCTCCGAACTGAAGAAGGATTACGTCCGCACGGCGTATTCGAAGGGCAATGATGAGAATCGTGTCCTTTATAAGCATGTCCTGAAGAATGCGCTCATTCCCGTGGTAACCTTTGTAGCCATGGTTATCGCCGAGATTCTGGCGGGCAGCATCGTGGTGGAGCAGGTATTTTCCGTTCCCGGCATCGGCCGGCTGCTGGTCAGCTCCATCTCCAACCGGGACTATCCGGTGGTGCAGGCGCTGGTGCTGTATATTACTTCTGTGGTCGTGATTCTGAATTTTGTCGTGGATGTGCTCTATGAGCTGCTGGATCCGCGGGTGCGCGTATAAGGCGGGAGGAATGGAGCAATGAAAAAGAAAAACTGGAATCTGATTATCGGTCTTATCATCACGGGCATCTTCCTGGCCATGGCTATCATCGGCCGGTTCTGGACGCCCTACAGCACCACCGCCATGAGCGCCATGGAGATGAACCAGGCACCGTCCCTTGCCCACTGGATGGGCACGGATAATTTCGGCAGGGACATCTTCAGCCGCGTCATGAACGGCAGCGGCAGCACATTTATTATCGCGGTATGCACCGTCACCTTCGGATGTATCGTCGGCACCATCGTGGGTGCGCTGACCGGTTATTACGGAGGTCTCTTTGACAATATCATCATGCGGCTGAATGATATTCTGCTGTCATTTCCCAGTATTCTGCTGGCCCTGATCTTCATCAGTTTTCTCGGCCCCGGCAGCTACAACATCATCGTCGCCCTGGGCATTCTGTTTGTGCCCAGCTTTGCCCGCATCGTCCGAAGCGAGGTCATCCGGGCGAAGGAGCTGGATTTTGTGAAGAGCGCCCGGATCATGGGCGTCGGCAGGATGCGGATCATTTTCCGGCATATTCTGCCGAATGCCAGGGTCAGCATCCTGACTTCCGCGGCCATCGGCTTTAACAACGCCGTGCTGGCGGAGGCCAGCATGAGCTACCTGTCTCTCGGCGTACAGCCCCCGGAGCCCAGTCTCGGACGCATGCTTTCCGAGTCCCAGGCCTATATGTTCAATACCCCGTGGTATTCCATATTCCCGGGCATCACGATTATCTTCATTATTCTGGGCTTCAGCCTCCTGGCGGAGGGGCTCAGGGCGATGCAGGATTAGTCCGGACGGGAAGGAGAGAATGATGGGAGCACTGGTGGAAGTAAAGGATCTTACGGTGAGTTTCCCGGACGCATCCGGAAGAAGAAATGCCGTGAGTCATATGAGTTTTGAGATCCAGCCCGGCGATATCGTGGGCGTGGTGGGAGAGTCCGGTTCGGGAAAGTCCATGACGGCTCTGTCCATTATGGGGCTTCTGCCCCGGGATGCCCGGGTGGATTCGGGCGAGATCATTTTCCAGGAAAAGGATCTCCTGAAGATGGAGATGAGCGACAGGCGGAAGCTTATGGGCAATGAGATGTCCATGGTGTTCCAGGAACCCATGACCAGCCTGAATCCTGTTCTCCGGGTGGGAGATCAGATTGCGGAAAACCTGCAGCTGCACACCAAACTCAGCGATGAGGAGATCCATGAGAAGGTGCTGGAGGAACTCCGGGCTGTGGGTCTGACGGATGCTGAAAAGGATTACCGGAAGTATCCCCATGAGATGTCCGGCGGGCAGCGGCAGAGAGCCATGCTGGCCCTGGCGGCCATCTGCAATCCGAAGCTGATTATCGCCGATGAGCCGACAACGGCTCTGGATGTGGTGGTGCAGGAGCAGATTCTGAAGCTTCTGCGGAAGGTCAACCGGGAAAAGGGCGTGGCCATCCTGTTTATATCCCACAACCTGAATGTCATCCGCAGAGTCTGCGAGAAGGTTCTGGTAGTATACCGCGGCGAGATCGTGGAGCAGGGCCCGGTGGAAAAGGTCATGTACCATCCGGAGCACGAGTATACAAAGCATCTGGTGGCGCAGATTCCCAAGCGGGATGTGTCCGGTGCCAAGACGGATGTGATTCTCAGTCTGGACCAGCTGAATGTCTTTTATGATGTGCGGGGCGGAATCTTTAAACCGGCGTCCAAGAAGCATGTTCTGCATGATATCACCTTCACCCTTCACGAGTCGGAGATTCTCGGCATCGTGGGAGAGAGCGGATGCGGAAAGTCCACCCTGTCGAAGGCGATCCTCGGCCTGCACGAGAATTATACCGGAAAGATAGAGGTGAAAGAGGGACTCCGTCCCCAGATGGTGTTCCAGGACCCCTACGGGTCCCTGAACCCGGCCAGGAAGATCGGCTGGATCATGGAGGAGCCGCTGAGAGTCCGGGGAATCACCGACGCTTCCGAGCGGAAGAAGATGGTACATGACATGCTGGAGGACATCGGCCTGGATGAGAGCTTTGCGGACCGTTATCCGTCGGAGCTTTCGGGAGGACAGCGCCAGCGTATCAGCATCGGAACGGCGCTTCTCATGGATTCGAAGTTCCTCATCGCCGATGAACCGGTTTCCGCCCTGGATGTGACGGTGCAGTCGCAGATTGTGAAGCTTCTGCTGGACCTTCACGAGAAGAAGCAGATTGCCATTATGTTTATCAGCCATGACCTGGACCTGGTGCGGCGCATCTGCCGCCGGACCCTGGTCATCTACCGCGGGGAGATCGTGGAGGCGGGCCACTCCGAGGATGTCTACATGCAGCCGGTGCACCCCTACACCAAATCTCTGCTGGCGGCCACGAAGGACGATGACGACGACACGGAGGCCATGTCCGCCCTTCCTGTGAAGGTGCCGGATGACTATCCGGGCTGTCCCTTCTATCCGCGCTGCAAGGAGCGGATGAAGAAATGCGCCAGCTCCAAGCCCGTGCTGGAGAATATCGAAAACCGGCATGTGGCCAAGTGCTTCCGCATCGCCCAGAGCACCGATTCGCAGACGGAGTAAGCCGGCGGCGTGCGATGGCTTGTTGGCGATGGCTTACCGGGCAGAACAGATCAAACCATTCGGAATTGGCGGTCGGATCGGATGTTTCGGGATGGTATGAGTCAGCCTGCCGGGCAGAACCGATCAAACCATTGAGAATTGGCGGTCGGATCGGATGTTTTGGGACGGCATGCGGCAGCCTGCCGGGCAGAACCGATCAAACCATTCAGAATTGGCGGTCGGATCGGACGTTTCGGGATGGTATGAGTCAGTCTGCCGGGCAGAACAGATCAAACCAATCAGAATTGGCGGTCGGATCGGACGTTTCGGGATGGCGTGCGGCAGCCTGCCGGGGAGAACCGATCAAACCATTGAGAATTGGCGGTCGGATCGGACGTTTCGGGATGGCGTGCGGCAGCCTGCCGGGGAAAAACAGATCAAACTCTTCGGAAACGTCAGTGGGATCTGAATTTTCGTTAAGCACCCGGATAGGACAATGGCATCACATAGCAAAACATCAGATCAAACGAGCATGTTTGGAGGAAAAGATCCGAATTCTGCTCCAGATCGGGCCATCAACAAAGAAATCAGGCGGATCTTTTCTGTAAAAAGTACAGAGAAGATCCGCTTTTTGCGCGATACGACCGGAGAGCGGCCGCCGTGCTTGCACGAGCGGACATTCGACGGTCAACGTACATCGAAGCGGCTGTGCCGCAAGATGAGCGTATCGCGCCGGATGGGCGGTTTTCGCCCGGCCATCCGGTTCGGAATATGATATCATGTAAGAGAGGGGCAGCCTGAAGAGGAAAGCCTGATAGTAGAGAGTCGGAAAGAGGGGAGCGGCGATGAAATACAGCAGAAAGCTTATTCTGAAGGATGGCAGGGAATGCTGCCTGAGAAACGGAACAAAGGAAGATGGCGGGGCAGTCCTTGAAAACTTCCGGCTTGTCCATGAGCAGACGGACTTTCTCCTGTCCTATCCGGAGGAGCTGTCGATGACCCCTGGGGAGGAAGGCGAGTTTCTGGAAAAGGCGGCGGAGAGTGAAAACTCTGCAGAACTCTTGGCGGAGGTGGAAGGCCGAATCGCCGGACTGGCCGGCGTTCATCCGGTGGGAGAGAGAAAAAAGCTCCGGCACCGGGCAGAACTGGGCATAAGCCTGGACAGAAGCTTCTGGGGACTGGGCATAGGACGTTCTCTCCTGGACGCCTGCATAGAATGTGCGGAGAATGCCGGATACCGGCAGCTGGAGCTGAGTGTTGTCTCCGGGAATGAGCGGGCCATAGAACTCTACCGGAAGGCAGGATTTGTCGAGTACGGAAGAAATCCAAAGGGATTTCTTATGCGCACAGGAGAGTTTCAGGAGCTTGTCCTGATGCGGCGGGAGCTGCGGGAGAGATGAACCGGCCGGAGGCCGTAGGAACAGATGCCTTTGCTGCAGAATGCATGTCTCACCAGACGGCAGAGAAGTGTTTTCCTGGTGAGAACAAATCAAGCCAAAAACATTGCAAACTATTAAAACTGCTCACCAGCCATCGTGTTTATGGCAAGTTGGTGAGCAGTTTTACTTTTAATTCGACGCCTTCCCCTGCAGTCTCTCCAGGTCCCGGAAGAATTCCGGATAGGAGATGCCTGCGCAGCCGGCATCGCGGATTCCGGTGGTTCCTTCCGCTGCCAGGGCAGCGACGGCAAGACTCATGGCAACCCGGTGGTCGCCGTGGCTGTCTGTCTCCGCGCCGTGAAGAGGGCTTCCGCCCCGGATGATCATGCCATCTTCCGTGGGCGTGATGTCTGCCCCCATGGCAGAGAGGACCTCCGTCATGACAGCGATGCGGTCCGTTTCTTTAACGCGGAGCTCTGCGGCATCCCGGATGGTGGTGGTGCCTTCCGCAAAGCAGGCGAGAGCGGCAATCACCGGCAGCTCGTCGATGAGGGCGGGGATCTCGTCTCCACCGATTTCCGTTCTCTGAAGGGCGGGAGTGTACCGGACCAGGATGTCCGCGACGGGCTCACCGGAAACCTCGCGTCTGTTCAGAAGCTCCAAAGATGCGCCCATGCGGCGAAGGACAGAAAGAATGCCTGCGCGGGTGGGATTGATTCCCACGTTTTTCACCAGGATTTCCGATCCCGGCACCAGAAGGCCGGCGCAGAGGAAATAGGCGGCGGAGGAGATATCGCCGGGCACGCGGATCTGCTGTCCGAAGAGTTCGTCAGCAGGCGAAATCGTTACGGTGAGGCCTTCCCGGTGAAGCCCTGCGCCGAAGCCGGCGAGCATCCGCTCCGTGTGGTCCCGGGAAAGGGCAGGCTCGGTGACGGAGGTTTTGCCGTCGGCAAAGAGCCCTGCCAGGAGAATCGAAGACTTTACCTGGGCGGAGGCCACGGGGGAGGTGTAGGAAATTCCCCGGAGGCTTCCTCCGGAAACCGCAAAGGGGAGGCAGTCATTGCCCCGCTCGCAGACAAAGGATGCCCCCATCTGTGTGAGGGGAGTGATAATCCGCTTCATGGGCCGCTTCTGGATGAGTGTATCTCCGGTAAGGCGGGAGGTGAAGGGCTGGCCGGCCAGGATGCCGGAGAGAAGCCTTGCGGTGGTGCCGCTGTCGCCCGCATCCAGGATGTCAGTAGGGGCAGACAGGCCGTGAAGTCCCTTTCCCCGGACCAGAACGCGCATGCCGTCCGCAGAAGGGCAGAGGTCAATGTCAATTCCCAGCTGCCGGAAGCAGGAGATGGTGGAGAGACAGTCGGCGCCGGCCAGAAAGCCGTCGATTTCGGTATGCCCCCGGGCGATGGCACCGAACATCACGCCTCGGTGGGAAATGGATTTGTCGCCGGGGATGGCCAGCTCTCCCCGCAGGGGAGAGGCGTGGGCAATTCTCATGGTATCTGACATGATTCGGGTATCCTTTTTGAGATTCTATCTGTTTTTACGCTGTGGAAATCAGGTTGTGCCCATGCGTTTTTTCTCCGACTGCACGGAGAGCCGGAAGTTATAGTCCTCCAGCCGTTTTACGGCATGGTCCATGCTCTTTTTATCGTAAAAGCTGATGCGCAGCGCGTATTCATCCATATCGCGGGCATTGTTGATGCCGATGTTCCGGATGTTGATGGCGGAAGCGGCGAGGATAGAAGAAATGATGGCGATGGCGCCGGGTTCGTCCTTTACGTCCACAAAGAAGGAGTAGGACGGGGTGAGAGAGCCCTTCCTGGTGCTGGCAAAGCTGTTCCGGTAATCCCGGGATTTGGTGAAAAGGTCATAGACTGCGCCTTCGGTGCCATTGTCCAGGTCCTTCCGGATGGCTGCAAGGGAGTCCATATAGAGGTCCAGCATCTCCATGATGGGGCCCCGGTTGGTCATGCAGATCTGCTCCCACATGACGGGAGAGGAGGAGGCAATGCGGGTGATATCCTTGAAACCGCCCGCGGCCATGCGCTTCATGTGCTGCCCCTCATCGTCATTGTCATGGACAAGATTCACGAGGGCGGCAGCGATGAGATGGGGCAGATGGCTGATGGCTGCGACGATCCGGTCATGGTCCTGCGGGTTGATCAGAAGGGGAATCGCCCCGAGATGACCTGCGATCTCCACGATGCGGTCCACCGATTCCGTGGGAACTTCGCTGGTGGGCGTGATGATGTAGTAGGCATTTTCCAGCAGGTGGTCCGTGGAATACTCATAGCCGGATTTCTCCGAACCGGCCATGGGATGGCCTCCGACAAAACAGGACTCCATGCCGAGGGCGCGGACCGTTTCGTGGATGGCCGATTTGGTGCTTCCCACATCGGAGACGACCGCGCCTTCCTTCAGGAAGGGGCGGATCTTCTGCAGGTATTCCGAGATATATTCGACAGGAGTGCAGAGAAGGATGACATCGCATTCCGAAAGACGTTCGTCGACATCGTCCAGGATTTCATCCACAATTCTGTCTCTGCGGGCCTGCTCCAGTTTGCTTCTGGTGCGCATGTATGCGAGGATCCGGAAGGCCGGATCGGATCGCTTCAGGCCCCGGGCGATGGATCCGCCGATCAGTCCGAATCCGATAAATCCGATGGTAAATGCTTTCATAAGGATCTCCTCCTTTTTGTTCGTGTCCCATTTTAATGCGTTCCGGGGACGGTGTCAACGATTTTATGCTTTAAACCATTAAATATAAAAAGTTGTGGCATTACGCTGTATTTTCGGCCTGTATGAGGGAATGGTTGTGACACTTTTACCCTAAAGTGCTTGAATTGATCATTGTTTTATCGTAAAATATGAACAGCGGTTTACTAAAACCTACAGGAGGAAGTCAAATGAATGTTTACAGCACACAACAGATTCGTAATGTGATCCTGCTTGGCCACGGCGGCGCAGGCAAGACAACGGTAGCTGAAGCACTGGCACATGTTACCGGCATCACCAAGAGACTTGGAAGCGTTCCGGAAGGGAATACGCTCAGCGATTATGATAAAGAAGAAATCAAGAGACAGTTTTCCATTTCGACTTCCGTGATCCCGCTGGAGTTCAAGGGTGAAAACGGAGCTCTTAAAATTAATATCCTGGATACTCCGGGTTATTTTGATTTTGTCGGCGAAGTGGAAGAGGCAGCCAGCGTAGCAGATGCAGCCGTTATCGTCGTAAACTGCAAGGCAGGCATCCAGCCGGGTACCATCAAGGCATGGGATATGTGCGAGGAGTACAACCTTCCGCGCGTGATTTTCGTGACCAACATGGATGATAACCAGGCCAGCTTCCGTGAACTCCTTCTCAAGCTGGAGAAGCAGTTCGGAAGAAAGATCGCTCCGTTCCAGGTTCCGATCCGTGAGAACGAGCAGTTCGTCGGCTTCGCCAACGTCGTAAAGATGAAGGGCCGCCGCTTCACCAAGCTCTCTGATTATGAAGAGTGCGAGATTCCGGATTATGTCATGAAGAACCTGTCCATCGCGAGAGACGCTCTGATCGAGGCTGTTGCGGAGACAGATGAGGCATATATGGAGCGCTACTTCGCAGGTGAGGAATTCACCACCGAAGAGATTCAGGCAGCACTTCGCCAGTTCGTATGCACCGGCGAGATGGTTCCGGTTATCATGGGTTCCGGCGTGAACTGCCAGGGATTCAATTTCCTGCTTCATGTCATCGACCGTTACCTGCCGGGTCCGGATCACTTCGAGTGCGTCGGTAAGGATCTCTCCACCGGTGAGATGTTCTCCGCGAAGTTCAATGAAGAAGCTTCCAGAACCGCGAAGGTATGGAAGACCGTTGTGGACCCGTTCATCGGCCGCTACTCCCTGCTGAAGGTTGTAACCGGTACGCTGAAGCCGGATACCACCATCTACAACGTTACCAAGGATGCCGAGGAGAAGATCCAGAAGCTGTATGTGCTCCGCGGTAAGGAAGCCATCGAGGTTCCGGAGCTTCGTGCCGGCGATATCGGCGCTCTGGCAAAGCTGTCTGTGACCGAGACCGGCGATACCATGGCTGTACGGAATGCTCCGGTACAGTATGACCCGCCGAAGATCTCCACACCGTACACCTACATGGCATATGCTGCAAAGACCAAGGGCGATGAGGATAAGATTTCCAACGCTCTGAGCCGTCTGATGGAAGAGGATCTGACCCTGAAGGTGGTCAATGATACCGAGAACCGTCAGTCCCTGCTTTACGGCATCGGTGATCAGCAGCTGGAGGTTGTTGTCAGCAAGCTGAAAGAGAGATATAAGGTTGAAGTCGAACTGAGCAAGCCGAAGTTCGCATTCCGTGAGACCATCCGCAAGAAGGTGGAGAAACCCGGAAGATATAAGAAGCAGTCCGGCGGCCACGGCCAGTTCGGTGATGTCAAGATGGAGTTCTCCCCGTCCGGCGATCTCGAGACACCTTATGTATTCGAAGAGCAGGTATTCGGCGGCGCCGTTCCGAAGAACTACTTCCCGGCAGTTGAGAAGGGTATCGCTGAGTGCGTACAGAAGGGCCCCCTGGCCGGTTATCCGGTAGTCGGCTTAAAGGCAGTGCTTCTCGACGGTTCCTACCATCCGGTAGACTCCTCCGAGCTTGCATTCAAGATGGCTGCAACCCTGGCATTCAAGGCTGCCTTCATGGAGGCAAATCCGGTTCTCCTTGAGCCCATCGCTTCCCTGAAGGTTAAGGCTCCGGATCAGTTCACCGGCGATATCATGGGTGACCTGAACCGCAGAAGAGGCCGCGTACTCGGTATGGAATCCGACCACAAGGGCGGCACCACTGTTTCCGCGGATATTCCGATCTCCGAGCTGTTCGGATACGGAACGGACCTCCGCGCCATGACCGGCGGTCTCGGCGTGTTCGAGTATAAGTTTGACCGTTATGAGCAGGCACCGGGCGACATCCAGAAGAAGGAAGTCGAGGCTCGTGCAGCGGAGATGGAGGATTAGTCTGCTCTCTGCAGAAATCATCCGTTTCGGACAATTGCATAGAATATCTTTTCCCGCAGAACCTTCGGGCTCTGCGGGAATTTTGTTTATGTGTGGAAAAAAGAAGGGATCTGTTTGATAAATAAAAGTAAAAAATCTTTATGAGTCTGAAATATTAAGATGATTCCGAATAAAAATCTGATATAACATAGAATCATGGTATTGCTAGTATAATTGCATGTTTTTTTACGACTTCTTAACAGCCGGCTCATGAAGGTATGAAGAGAAAATATATATAGAAATCGATTTCGACACATTTTATTCTTACATTGGACATAGATTCGTGCTATAATTTAAAGGAATAAAGAAAGGAAGTGTAAAATGATGCAGAAAGGAGATTTTGTAGTTCACAAGAGCGGAAAAGTGTGTCAGATTGATGCCGCAGAGACCATGGATCTTACGGGAAGCCCGAAGATGTATTTCGTCCTCATCCCCGTGAGAGATAAGACGGAGCGGATTTATGTTCCGGCAGAGAACGCGGAAGTCCTTCTGCGTCCGGCCATCTCCCGGGAAGAGGCGATGGAACTGATTAAGAGCATTCAGAGTATTGAACCCCTTCAGATCCAGAACGAGCGGCAGCGGGAACAGGAGTACAGGAGCGCCTTCTATACGCAGAACTATGTGAACATGGTACGCATTGCGAAGGACCTGCATCGGAGAAAAGAACACCGGATTGCCATTGGAAAAACCCTGCCTTCCAGGGATGCACAGATGATGACGATGGTTGAGAAAGCCTTTGAGGAAGGAATGTCCGTCGCCCTCGGCGTAGCGCCGGAGGAAGTGAAGGACATTATCGTGAAGAGCATGTGATCGGCCAGAGCCGCAGTATTCCCGTGGAATCGGGATACTGCGGCTTTTCTCTTTATTTTCTTTTCATTCCTATGGAGATATGTTATAATACTGTTTCGGTATTATAAATACAGGAGAGGGTTACAGTTATGAAATACAATTTCAAACGAATCGAACCGAAGTGGCAGAAGGCATGGGATGACGCCGGTGTATTCAAAGCCGTGGATTTCAGTGAAAAACCGAAGTTTTACGGACTGGTGGAGTTCCCCTATCCTTCCGGAGCAGGCATGCATGTAGGACACATCAAGGCCTATTCCAGTATCGAAGTTATTTCCCGCAAGAGAAGAATGCAGGGCTACAACGTCCTGTTCCCCATCGGATTTGATTCCTTTGGACTTCCGACGGAAAACTACGCCATCAAGACCAATACCCACCCGCACATCATCACCGTGCGCAATGTGGAGCATTTCAAGGATCAGATGAAGAGTGTGGGCTTCTCCTTTGACTGGAGCAGAGAGATCTCCACGTCTCTTCCGGATTATTACAAGTGGACCCAGTGGATTTTCCTGAAGCTGTTCGAGAACGGCCTGGTGTTCCGAGCAAAGACCCTGGTGAACTACTGCCCGCACTGCAAGGTGGTTCTCTCCAACGAGGACTCCCAGGGCGGAAAGTGCGATATCTGCCACAGCGAAGTGGTACAGCTGCCGAAGGATGTCTGGTATCTCCGGATTACCCAGTATGCTGACAAGCTTCTGGACGGACTCGACGAAGTGGATTATCCGGACAGCATCAAGCAGCAGGAGATCAGCTGGATCGGCAAGTCCACCGGCGCCTTCGTGAATTTCGCCGTGGACGGCACAGACGAGAAGCTGGAGATCTATACCACCAGACCGGACACGCTGTTCGGCGTAACCTTCATGGTTGTGGCGCCGGAGCATCCGCTGCTGGATAAGTATAAGGACCGCATTTCCAACTGGGACAAGGTGGAAGCCTACCGGGAGGAGTGCGCCAAGAAGTCGGAGTTCGAGCGTACCCAGCTGGTCAAGGACAAGACCGGCGTGCGCATCGAGGGCCTGGATGCGGTGAATCCTTTAAACGGCAAGAAGATTCCGCTGTTTATCGCGGATTACGTTATGATGGGCTACGGTACCGGCGCCATCATGGCCGTACCGGCACACGATCAGAGAGACTATGATTTCGCCAAGACCTTCGGACTGGATATTATCCAGGTCATCGAGGGCGGCGATATCTCCAAGGAAGCATATGCCGGCGACGGCGTGATGATCAATTCCGATTTCCTGAACGGATACACCAACAAGAAGGATTCCATTGCCCGGGTGCTGGATGAGCTGGAGAAGATGGGCATCGGCCACAGAGGCGTACAGTACAAGATGAAGGACTGGGCCTTCAACCGCCAGCGCTACTGGGGTGAGCCGATTCCGCTGATTCACTGCGAGAAGTGCGGAACCGTGGGCGTTCCCTACGAGGAGCTGCCGCTGACTCTGCCGGATGTGGAAAACTTCGAGCCCGGACAGGACGGTCAGTCTCCGCTGGCCCGCATTGAGTCCTTCGTGAACTGCACCTGCCCGAAGTGCGGTGGCCCCGCAAAGCGGGAGACGGATACCATGCCCCAGTGGGCCGGTTCCTCCTGGTATTTCCTGCGCTTTGTGGACCCGAACAATGACAAGGCATTTGCCGACAGGGACAAGATCAATTACTGGATGCCGGTCGACTGGTACAACGGCGGTATGGAGCATGTAACCCGCCATCTGCTGTATTCCAGATTCTGGCACCACTTCCTCTATGATATCGGCGAGGTGAATACACCGGAGCCCTATGCAAAGCGTTCCTACCAGGGACTGATTCTCGGACCGGACGGCGACAAGATGTCCAAGTCCAAGGGCAATGTAGTTGACCCGATGGATATCGTGGAGGCCTACGGCGCAGATACCCTGCGTACCTACGTCATGTTCATGGGAGATTATACTTCCGCGACCCCCTGGAGCGAGGATACGGTGAAGGGCTGCAAGCGGTTCCTGGATCGTGTTGCCGCACTGACAGATATCGCCACGGCCACGGAGGAGAACCCGGAGATCGAATCCAAGGTTCACAAGACCATCAAGAAGGTTTCCGAGGATATCGAGAGCATGAAGTTCAACACCGCCATCGCGGCGATGATGACTCTGATCAATGACTTCGGCAAGGCCGGCGCCATCACAAAGACAGACCTTCTGAACTTCATCAAGCTCTTAAGCCCCTTTGCACCGCACCTGGCGGAAGAGATGTGGGCGGAACTCGGACAGGAAGGCTTCATCGCTACGGCAGAGTGGCCGGCCTGGGATGAGGAGAAGACGAAGGATGCCACCGTGGAGATCGGCGTGCAGGTTAACGGAAAGGTGAGAGGCACCATCCGGATTCCGGCGGACTGCAGCAGAGACGAAGCGCTGGCAGCAGGAAAGGCAGACCTGAATGTACAGAAGTTCATCGAGGGCAAGACCGTGGTGAAGGAAGTTTACGTTCCGGGAAGAATCCTGAATATTGTAGTGAAGTAATACTGCATTCATGCAGTAAGATATCGACCGGCGGGGCATTCGCAGCATTATGCGGCAGTCCCGCCGGTTTGCGCAATACGGCCGAACATCGGGCGGCTCTGCTCTGAGGTGCCCGATGCAATGGATAAGATTATGGAACGCTCCTATATCGCAATTGACCTGAAATCATTTTACGCCTCCGTGGAGTGCAACGAGCGGGGGCTGGACCCGCTGGACACAAACCTGGTGGTGGCGGATGCGAGCCGGACAGAGAAGACCATCTGCCTGGCTGTTTCGCCTGCTCTGAAATCCTGGGGGATTCCGGGAAGGCCCAGACTTTTTCAGGTGGTGCAGAAGGTGAAGGAGATCAATGCCGGACGGAGACGGAATGCGCCGGCGAATGCATTTTCCCATACATCTGTGAGCGACCGGGAGATTCACTCCGATAATTCCTGCGAGCTGGGATACATCGCTGCGCCGCCCCGGATGCGGCTCTATATGGAGTACAGCACGAGGATCTACCAGATCTATCTGCGCTTCGTTTCCGAGGAGGATATTCACGTCTATTCCATCGACGAGGTGTTCATCGATGTGACCGACTACCTGCATATCTATCAGGCGACGCCCCATGAACTGGCCTTCCGGATGATCCGGACGGTTCTGGCGGAGACCGGCATCACCGCCACCGCCGGCATCGGAACAAATCTTTATCTTGCCAAGATTGCCATGGACATCACGGCCAAGCACATGGCGCCGGATAAGGACGGGGTCCGCATCGCGGAGCTGGATGAGATGAGCTACCGCAGAACGCTGTGGAATCACCGGCCGCTGACGGATTTCTGGCGGGTGGGCCGGGGGTATGCGAGAAAGCTGGCGCAGCACGGCCTCTATACGATGGGGGATATTGCCAGGTGTTCCGAGGGAGCGGAGACGGATTATTACAATGAAGAGCTTCTGTACAGCCTGTTCGGCGTAAACGCGGAGCTTCTGATTGACCATGCCTGGGGGTGGGAGCCCTGTACCATCGCCGATATCCGGGCCTATAAGCCGGAATCCAACTCCATAAGCTCCGGGCAGGTTCTGAAGGAACCCTATGACTTTAAAAAGGCCCGGATGGTGGTGCGGGAGATGACCGACCTTCTGGTGTTAGAACTGGTGGATAAGGGGCTGACCACAGACCAGGTGGTTCTGACCGTGGGATATGATATCCTGAATCTGCAGGATCCGGAGCTGCGAAAGAAGGTAAAGATTCCGATTGAACTGGATTTTTACGGCAGGGAAGCACCCAAACGGGCTCACGGTTCGGAGAACCTTCCGCGCAGAACCTCCTCGGGACGGGTGATCACGGATGCCATGCTGCGCCTTTATGACCGGATTGTGGAGAAGGAGCTGCTGATCCGGCGGATGTATGTGGTGGCAAACCACGTGGAGCCGGAGATGCGGGAGGAAAAGGAAGAGAAGCCCTTATACGAGCAGCTGGATATGTTCACGGATTATGAGGCGCTGGAGCGGGAAAAGAAGGCGGAAGAGGAGAAGCTGGAACGGGAGCGCCGCCTGCAGAAAGCGGTTCTTGCCATTCAGAAAAAGTTCGGAAAAAACGCCCTGCTGAAGGGGACAAACCTCCAGGAGGGCGCAACAGCGATTGAGAGAAACGGACAGGTAGGAGGCCATAAGGGATGAAAGAAGACACCTATGAGGATATCATCCATCTGCCCCATCATGTCTCAAAGCGGCATCCGCAGATGCCGGTGGGGGACCGGGCGGCTCAGTTTTCGCCTTTCGCGGCACTGACCGGGTACGGGGACGCCGTGAAGAAGACGGCGGAAAAAAACGAGCAGCAGGTGGCCCGGGAGATTCAGCGGCTTCCGGAACCGGATACGATGCCGTAGTTCTTCCAGCGGCCGCTGCGGTACCGGAGTACCACCAGAAGGCAGGCCAGCGTCCAGGCCGGCGGCATGCTGACAAAGTAGCAGCGGTAGCCCACCGCGGTTCCGGCCAGGATAAAGGACAGGGAGAGGCGCACCGCCAGGTTCAGGAAGGTGGTGACGGTGGGCGTTTTTACATCGCCGGCGCCCTGCAGGAAACCGTTGGTGATGTTGGTAATGGTGCTCATCCAGATAAAGAGCATCAGGAGATCCAGGTGTTCGCAGGCCCGCTTCAGGGATTCCCCGGTGATGCCGAAGATGCTCAGAAGTTCACGGTCAAACAGGAATACAAGAATGCAGAGTACGGCGCAGATGCCCACGCCCATCCCGATGGTGGCCCGGTATCCGCGCCGCGCCCGATCGTAGAGACCGGCGCCGATGTTCTGGCCTGTAAAGCTGGAAATGGCCACATTGAAGCTGTTGGAGGGAATGTGGGCATACTGTTCGATCTTCAGCATGGCGGCATATCCCTCGATGCTGGCGGTGCCGAAGGAATTGATGAGCCGCTGGAGAATCAGGAAACAGGTGGAATTGACCATGGTCTGCAGCGCGATGGGAATGCTGAGCTTTGCGAGAAGACCGGCGTAGGCGCCGAATTCTTCGGGACGGAGGTTCTTCGGGAGATATCCCGGCAGCACCCGGTTCATATAGATCATGCTGGCGATGGCCGCGCCTGCCTCGGAGACAACCGTGGCGATGGCGGCGCCGGCGACGCCCATGTGAAGGCTTACCACGCAGATAAGGTCTAAAAGGATGTTCAGCAGCGCCGAGACGAGGAGAAATACCATGGCGCCGCGGGAATCCCCGTGGGCCCGGAGAATGCCGTAGGTAACATTATAGAGGAGCAGGAATATGGTCCCGGCCCCGTAGATCAGAAAGTAGGTGCGGCTGTCGGCCTGCATGTGCTCCGGAGCCCGGAGAAATCCGACAATCAGCGGATCGGCGATGAGGAACGCCAGAAGGAGCAGGGAGAGCGCCACCAGAAAGCAGAGCAGGTAGGCGGCACGGATGGTCTTGTGAATTTCCTGTTTTTTCCCGGCGCCGTAAAACTGGGCCACCGCGATATTTACGCCGTTGCCGAGAGCCGTGCAGACCGCGGTGAGAAGCCAGACCATGGAAAAGACCAGTCCCACGGCACCCAGCGCTGCGGAACCGACAAAATTTCCCAGGATGACACTGTCTGCAAAGTTGTAGGTTACCTGAAGGAGATTCGCTCCCATAATCGGAAGTGAAAAAACAAGAATTGTTTTCCATTCGCTTCCCGAGGTCATATTTTTCTGCATGATGAAACGCCTTCCTATAAAAACACTCTGTATCATATCTCATCGAAATTGTTTTATCAATATAGAAAAAAGGGAGAATGAATCATACTTGACCAATTGCACCGCGAAGGTTAGAATGTTATACGTATTATTCTGCGCGGGCATAAAAACGCCCGGCGGACAGAATCGGCGCGGCAGATGCCGCGGGGCGCAGAAAGGAGTTTCCATGACAGGAGAACTTGGAAAGCTGGCAGTACCGGCGGCAGGCGCCGCAGCCGCAGCCGCGGGTCTTCTGTATCTGCGCTCGGAATACGAAAAAGAACACTTTGTGACGGAACGCTATGAGATACGGTCGCCGAAGATTCATCAGCCGAAACGGCTGGTCTTTCTGACGGACCTCCATGAGAAAAGCTTCAGCAGGGACAACCGCCTGCTGCGGGAGGAACTGTCGCGGATTGATCCAGATTTTGTTCTCGCGGGAGGGGACCTGGTGACCTGTCCGAAGGATCGGGAGGAATATGCGGTTTCCCTTTCGCTTATGCGGTTTTTAGCCGAGCGCTGGCCGGTATATTATGCGCCGGGGAATCACGAGGACCGGATGCGCACGAGGAATACGGACTATTTTTCCGAGCTGGAAAAGGCCGGCGTCACATTCCTGGAAAATGAGAGCGCAGAGGCGGCGGAGGATATCCGCATCACCGGCGTGCGGTTAGACCATGTATATTACCGGACCCGGTTCCGGATTCCCGTGCTCTCGCCGGGATACCTGAAGGAGACGGTGGGAGAGGCCGATATGGAGCGGTTTCAGATTCTGCTTCTCCATTCGCCCCAGTTTTTTGAAGACTGCGCAGCCTGGGGGGCGGACCTTACGCTGTCCGGCCATTTTCACGGCGGGACCATCCGGCTGCCATACCTCGGGGGGCTCATGACGCCCCAGTATCAGTTTTTCCGCAGAGAATGCGCCGGACGCTTCGAAAAAGACGGGAAAACCATGATCGTGGGGCGGGGACTGGGAACCCATTCCGTCAACATCCGTCTGAACGATCGTCCGCAGATTGTGGTGGTAAACCTTCTGCCCGACGGGACAAAGAAAGAATGATATATGGAAATATCCTATAAGCTGGAGAATTTTGAGGGACCCCTTGATCTTCTCCTGAAACTGATAGAGAAGAATAAAGTGAGTATCTTCGATATCCCCATCGAGGTGATCACGGACCAGTATCTTGACTACGTCCGCAGGATGGAATTCCAGGATCTGGACCTGCTCAGCGATTTCCTGGTGATGGCGGCGACGCTCCTGGACATCAAGTCCCGGATGCTTCTGCCCGCGGAGGAAGAGGAAGAAGAGGAGGAGGGCGATCCCAGGGCCGACCTGGTACAGCGCCTCCTGGAATACAAGATGTACAAGTACATCTCCCGAGAGCTGGAGGAGTACGAGGAGAAGGCGGAGCGGGTCTTTTACCGCGAACCCCGGATTCCGAAGGAAGTGGCAAAGTACGAGCCGCCGGTGAATCTGGATGAGGTTCTGGCAGGACTTACGAAGGACCAGCTGCATGCCATCTTCAAGGCCGTCATGCGCAGAAGCGCCATGCGGATTGACCCGGTCCGCAGCGGGTTCGGCACCATCCGCCGGGAGCCGGTGAGCCTGGAGGAGACCGTAGCTTCCGTGATGCAGTACGCCCGCACAAGGCGGCACTTCAGCTTCCGCCAGGTGATCCGGGAAAAACACGACCGGGTGCATGTGGTGGTGGCCTTTCTGGCAGTGCTGGAGCTGATGAAGATCGGCAAGATACGGCTGACCCAGGAATCCCTGTTTGACGATATGAACATTGAGACCATAGAGCCGGAGGGAGAAACCGGAGAGGTGAAGCTGGAAGGACTGGAGGACTTTGATGGAGAGTGATCTCAGGAATATAGCGGAAGCGGTGCTGTTTACCATGGGAAAGTCCGTGGATCTGTCCCAGCTTGCCGCTGCCATGGGCGTATCGAAGGATACGGCGGAAAAGACGGTCCTTGCGCTGCAGAAGGAATATGATGAGGAAATGCGGGGAATCCAGATTATCCGGCTGAACGACCGGTTTCAGATGTGCACCCGCGAAACCTATTATGAGAACCTGATCCAGGTGATGAAGGCGCCGAAGAAGCAGACGCTGACGGAGATCCAGCAGGAGACCCTCTCGATTGTGGCCTACAAGCAGCCCGTGACCAGGCTGGAGATTGAAAAGATCCGCGGCGTCAAATCGGACCACGCCATCAGCAAGCTTCTGGAATATGACCTGATCTACGAGGTGGGGCGTCTGGATGCGCCGGGGCGGCCGGCACTGTTTGCGACGACGGAGGAGTTTCTCCGGAGGTTCGGAATCGGCAGCAAAAAGGACCTGCCGGAGGTGAGCGCCGAGAAGACAGCGGAGTTTAAGCTGGAAGCGGCCCGGGAGGTCAATCTGGATGAACCCCGGGAGGAGAAGGCGGAGGACCCGCAGGAGAATGTGCCCGACGGGGCGATGAAGGAGATGCCGGATGGAGATTAAAGTCCATTATCTTTCGGAGGAAATCGAGGAACTCCGCTATATTGACGGAAAGTCGGACTGGATTGACCTGCGCTCTGCCAGGAATATTTCCCTGAAGAAGGGGGAATTCTGTCTTATTCCGCTGGGAATTGCCGTGGAGCTTCCCGCGGGATATGAGGCCCATATCGTGCCGCGGAGCAGTACCTTCAAGAATTTCGGCATCATCCAGACCAACAGCATGGGAATCATCGATGAGACCTACTGCGGGAACGGGGATCAGTGGCATTTTCCGGCCTATGCGCTCCGGGATACGGAGATTCATGTCAACGACAGGATCTGCCAGTTCCGGATTATGGAGCATCAGCCGGCGCTTACCTTCGTGAAGACAGAACGCCTTGCGGGACAGGACCGGGGAGGCTTCGGGAGCACGGGAAAAAACTGAGATTTGAGGAAAATGTTATGCTCATGAGACTGAAAAGAGCAGCTCTTGTGCTGCTTTCTGCAGCAGTCCTTCTGTGCAGCGCCGGCTGCGGGCTGCCGAAGGAAGCCAGGGAGGCGAAGGCCCGGGGACAGGAACTGCTTTCATCCGGCGATTATGCCGGCGCGGCGGAGGCCTTCGGGACCGCCCTGGAGGATACGGGACACGCGTCCAAAAAGCACGTGCGGGATCTTCTGGAATGGCGGGCGGATTCGGAGTTCTGTGCCGGAGATTACGGGGCGGCAAAGGCTACCTGGACCCGCCTTTTGGAGGAATACGGAGAAAAGGCAGAATATACTTATTACCTGGCGGCTTCGGAGGCCGGACTGGGGGAAGCTTCCCAGGCCCTTGCCGATTACCGGAGCGCAAGAGATATGGACCGGAAGCATGCTTCCTTTGAGACGCCGGGGTGCGTCACTGCTTTCCGGATGACGGGGCAGGCCCTGTCGGATGCCGGGATGACCACCGAGGCGGCGGAGCTGTGCAACGAAGAATTTTCGGCAGGTGCCGAACACCCGGAGGTTTACAACCGGGCGGGCATGTGCTGTATGGCGGAGAAAAACTATGAGAAGGCCCGGGAAATGTTCGAGAAGGGCCTGGAGAAGCGGGCCTCCGGCGATACGGAGGCGGCCGCTGCAGCACAGGAAATCAGCGAGAAGGAGCTGGCCGTAAATCTGGCAGTGCTGGCGGAATATACGGGAGATTATGCCGGAGCCCTGGAGGCGTTTAAAGATTACCGGGACAGATACGGCGCCGATGAGACAGTGTATCGGGAGATTATGTTTCTGGAGAGCCGGGTTCAGAATCCCGCGGGAGAATAGGATTATATATGGCAGATTTGATAGAGGTGGAAGAGCGCAGAGAAAAGGTGGTGCTGTTTGCGGCGGCGAGAGCGGCCGGCGACGGCACGGAGGATTCGCTGGATGAGCTGGCGGAGCTCTGCGATACGGCCGGCGCCGAGGTGGTCGGAAGACTGATCCAGAACCTGGACAGTGTAAGCTCCGCCACCTATCTCGGCAAGGGCAAGGTGGAAGAGCTGCGCGAGCTCGCCGAAGAGCGGGGAGCGGACGGCGTCGTCTGCGATGACGAGCTTTCCCCGGCACAGCTGCGAAATCTGGAGGATGCGCTGGGCATGAAGGTCATGGACCGCACCATGGTGATCCTGGATATCTTCGCTGCCCATGCGGTGACCAGCGAAGGCAAGATTCAGGTGGAGCTGGCCCAGTTAAAGTACCGGTCCATCCGGCTGGCCGGATTCCGGGATTACCTGTCAAGACAGGGCGGCGGCATCGGAACGAGAGGCCCCGGCGAGAAAAAGCTGGAGGTGGACCGCCGGCGCATTCACGAGCGCATCGGCCAGCTGAAGGCAGAGTTACGGGATGTGGACCGGCACCGGGAAGTGACAAGAAAGCAGAGAAAGCAGGATTTTGCTCTTTCGGCCGCCATTGTGGGGTATACCAATGCGGGAAAATCCACTCTGCTGAACGCCCTGACCGGAGCGGGAATTCTGGCGGAGGACAAGCTGTTTGCGACGCTGGATCCCACCACCCGAAGCATGGAGCTGCCGGGAGGGCAGACGGTGCTTCTGACGGATACCGTCGGTTTTATAAGAAAACTGCCTCACAACCTGATTGAGGCGTTCCGCAGTACCCTGGAGGAGGCCCGCTACAGCGATATCATCATTCACGTGGCGGACTGCACCAACCCGCGGATGGAGACCCAGATGCATGTGGTCTACGAGACACTGCGGGAACTGGAGATTGGAGACCGCCCTGTGGTGACGGTATTCAATAAATGCGACAAGCCGGAGGCACCTTCCGTGCTCCGGGATCTGAAAGCGGACTATACCGTGCATATTTCGGCAAAAACCGGACAGGGGCTGGAGGAGCTGAAAGATGTGCTGGCAATGATTATCCGCAGCAGAAGAATTTACCTGGAACAGGTTTACGGGTACCAGGATGCAGGCATCATACAGAAGATCCGGAAGTATGGACAGCTTCTTACGGAAGAATACCGTGAGGACGGAATCCATGTGACGGCGTATGTGCCCGCAGAGCTGTACCGGGACCTGATCCGGTAGAGATAAATGTCCGGCGGAAGCCGGACAAGTAAGATAAGGAGGAGTGAAAAAGCTTATGAACAGAGAAAAATTCTCAACCCGTCTCGGCTTTATCCTGATTTCTGCAGGCTGCGCCATCGGACTGGGAAACGTGTGGCGTTTCCCGTATATCGTCGGTGCTTACGGAGGCGCGGCCTTCGTGCTGATCTATCTGGCCTGCCTGCTGGGCCTGGGCCTTCCGGTTATCGTCATGGAGTTTGCGGTAGGCCGCGGAAGCCAGAGAAGTATTGCCCAGTCCTTTGATGTGCTGGAGCCGAAGGGTACAAAGTGGCATGTGTACAAATGGTTTGGCATGGCCGGCAACTATCTGCTGATGATGTACTACACCACCATCACCGGATGGATTCTGCTGTATTTCGTCAAGATGCTGAAGGGAGACTTCGCAGGCCTGGACCCGGAAGGCGTCGGCGCCGAATTCGGCGGCATGCTGGGCCAGCCGGGACTCATGATTGTGTTCCTGGTTATCGCTGTGGGACTGGGATTCTTTATCTGCTCCCTGGGTCTGCAGGACGGTGTGGAAAAGATCACCAAGGTGATGATGCTCTGCCTGCTGTTCCTGATGATTATCCTGGCAGTGCATTCCCTGTTCCTGGAGGGCGGAAAGCCGGGCCTGGACTTCTATCTGAAGCCTGATTTTTCCAAGATTCAGGAGGCAGGTCTGGGCGAGGTAGTATTTGCCGCGCTGGGACAGTCCTTCTTTACCCTGAGCATCGGTATCGGATCCATGGCTATCTTCGGCAGCTACATCGACAAGGACCGGAGCCTCACCGGCGAGGCGCTGAATGTCCTGATTCTCGATACCTTCGTGGCCCTGATGGCCGGCCTCGTCATTTTCCCGGCATGCTTTGCCTACGGTATTGAGCCGGGCCAGGGACCGAGCCTGATTTTCATCACCCTGCCCAACGTATTCAACAACATGGCTATGGGCCGCTTCTGGGGTACCCTGTTCTTCCTGTTCATGTCCTTTGCGGCCATGTCCACGGTAGTGGCAGTGTTCCAGAATATCATGAGCTTCGCCATGGATATCACCGGCTGCAGCGCCAAAAAGGCGGCGGCGGTGAACCTTCCCATCGTGCTTGTCCTTTCCCTTCCCTGCCTTCTCGGCTTCAATGTGCTGTCCTGGATTCAGCCGCTGGGAGAGGGAACCGGCATTCTTGACCTGGAAGACTTCATCGTCAGCAACAACCTTCTGCCGCTGGGCAGCCTGATTTACCTGCTGTTCTGCACCAGCCGCTACGGATGGGGCTTCAAGAACTTCCTGGCGGAAGCCAATGAAGGAAAGGGCATCAAGTTCCCGGCAGGACTCCGGGTGTATGTATCCTTTATTATCCCGCTCATCCTGCTGGTGATCTTCGTGCAGGGATATATCTCTTTCTTCGGCTGATAAGGGCCGTCTGCATCAGAAATACAGTTTTTTTCGGCTCAATCACAAAACTTGTGGGATTTAGGGTTCCGGACATAGTCCCGTCGGCTCATGTCAAATAGCTTCAGGAAGAAGTATTCGTCATCCGGATAGCCATAGCCCTGTCTGCGAAGAGTCTT